>Ga0137297_10243_pt1 | contig 42701 bp, 37 predicted proteins | sample RamsorincwithD2O_FD_97191 | JGI IMG/M metagenome (GOLD analysis project Ga0137297, IMG submission 97191) | Mouse cecal microbial communities from Vienna, Austria - Mucin amended with D2O | ecosystem: Host-associated > Mammals > Digestive system > Large intestine > Cecum | place: Austria: Vienna...
AAAATATCACACCATAGAAGGATATAGCAATATTATAAAAAATCATATAAAACCAAATATAGGCTATTTCAGACTATCTCAAATTACAAGAAGCACACTTCAAGAATTTATTAATAAAATCTATGTTAATAAATCATTTAGTAAAAATTTTCTAAATAATATTAAAAAAGTAATAAAAGGCTCTTTTACATATGCGTATGCAACAGATTTTATAAAGGTAAATCCAGCAATTGGCTTAAAATTGCCTAAATATGATATTCCACCAGAAGATCCAGCTCATATCTTTACAAATGAAGAAATCAGCTTAATATTAGATAGATTTAAAAATAATCATTGTGTTTATTATGCTTTTCTAACAGCATATTGCACAGGATTAAGAATAGCAGAAGTATTTGCTTTAACTTGGGAGGATATTGATTTCTATAATAAAACAATTAGTGTAAATAAAAACATACTAAAGAAAAATCAAGCAGGAGGAACAAAACAAAGACATATAAGTGGCAATTCAACTACAGTATGGTATTTTGGGACATGTAAAACTGAAACAAGTTATAGAACAATACCTATAGGAGATACTCTTATTAATGCACTAAAAGAATATAAACAAGAGCAAGAAGAACATAGAAAAAATTATGGTGATACATATATGAAACATTATAAAAAAACTGTTATAAATCCTTATAATAATAAACAAGAAATTAAGATTATAAATGCACATGCTGAAATAGAGGTTGCTTTGCCAGAAGTTAAATTAGTGTTTCTAAAAAATAATGGTGTTTTTGAAGGTACAGATTCGTGTAAATATCCATTTAAAGTAATTCATTATGAATTGGGTATTCCATGTAGATTTCACGATTTTAGAGATACACATGCAACAAAACTAATTGAATCAGGAGCAGATATAAAAGCAGTTTCAAAAAGGCTAGGACATAAAAATATTGATACTACTTATAATATATATGTGAGAGTAACAGAGAAGATGGAAAGTGAGACAGCAAATAAATTTGAGAAGATTTGTAAATTTCTGTAAAAACGATTGACAAACCATAAAAATGGTGGTATAAAATAAATGTATTCGTTAGGAATACAACTGAAAAATTAAATATAGATATTTCCCTGTTGTAGGTTGAGCCACTATGTAACTTAATGATAAAATAGTGGTTGATTTAGAAATAATCCAAAAAGTACTTCGCAAGAAAATACTTTCCCTACCAATCGGAAGCCAGAAATGATATGAGGCCCTTTTTAGTTTCGTAGGCCTATGTTGGTTTTTATAGTTATGATGTAATTTTGTCCAACAAATAGATAGATGTAATAAGAAGTCGTAAGTGCTACAGAATATCATATTTAATTTGCAGTAGACAAAATATTTTTTGATATGTCCAAAATTGTATATTTAATGGACTTATTAAAATATACCTTATACAAGGTATTTTGTTAGCTGTAAATTAAATTGATATTCTAATATCTCTTATGACTTTTCTGTTTTTTATAGAAAAGTCAAGAAAAATTTTTATGCAGGTAAGCACAAGAATTTTTCAGTAAGAGAAAACGGAACTGCTGTATCATTTAATGGCTTATATAGGGATTTATTTTAATGTATAAATATGATATAAGGTTTCGTTTGAGTCAAAAAAGCGAAGCCTTTTTTTGATGTAATGCTACTTGCTAGAAAGGAGGAAAACTTGGAAGATTTAAAAATTATTAATGCAGACAATTTACTATATACTTCTTTAGGTGAAACGGAATTTATAATCGAAGAAATATTACCTATAGGACTTCATATATTTTGTGGAGCACCTAAAGTGGGTAAGAGTTGGTTAATGCTTGATTTATGTATTAAAGTTTCAAAAGGCGAAGAATTATGGGATTTAAAAACTAATCAATGTGATGTTTTGTATTTGGCATTAGAAGATACTCATCAAAGATTGCAAAAAAGATTATTTAAACTGACTGATGAAATAGGCTCTAATTTTCATATAGCAATAGAATCAAACAAAATTACAAATGGATTGGTAATGCAATTAGAACAAGCATTAAAGCAATATTCAAATATAAGATTGGTAGTTATAGAAACTTTACAAAAAATAAGAAAACAAAGTAATGATATTAATTATTCAGCAGATTATGGCGAAATTTCATTATTAAAAACATTTGCTGATAAGAATAAAATTGCAATTATATTAGTACACCATTTGAGAAAACAAGATGATAGTGATGTATTTAATAAAATTTCTGGAACAACAGGAATAATGGGAAGTAGTGATACAACATTTATACTAGAAAAGAAATCAAGAGATGATTCAGTTGCAACATTATTTGTTACAGGTAGAGATGTTGAATATCAAACTTTTACATTAAGGTTTGAAGAATGTAGATGGAATTTATTAAAAAGATCTTTTCAAAAAGAACTAGAAATGAAAAATGCTCCAGAGATAATCTATAAAGTTATATCTTTTATTAATAATAATGGAAAGTGGCAAGGAAGTGCAACAGAATTATTAAATGCATTAGAAGAAAAAGATATAACACCACAATATCTTACAAAAATACTAAACGAATATAGCAAAACAATTTTATCAGATAATAAAATTAGTTTTGCAACATCTAGGACAAGCAGTAGTCGTTTAGTTACTTTGAAAAAAGATATTGAAAAAGCTACAGAGAAAATTGCTGAAACTGTCATTATCAGAAATGATAATGACAACAATGACGATGATGACAGTAAAAGTACGCATCATTAAAATCGTCATTGAAGGAAGTCCAGAGGGAAAATCTGGCACACCAACTTTTGTAAAAAGTGTAGTGTGTTACACTCATAAATGCGATTTTTGAACAAGAAAGCAAATTTTATAAGCTCAATTTTCAAAAGAAGAATGAACAAACGAATAAGCATATGAGTGTTCTCACGTTTTGATTAAGATAAATAAAATGCAAATTGAAAATTAAATAATAGTGCTTATGATAAATTCATTGTCATTATCGTCATCAAAACGTGTGCTACGAAGATATGCAAGAAAGGAGAACGATAATATGGCATATACAATATTAAGATTTAAAAAAGATAAGGGTGGTGCAATTGCTGGGTGCGAAAGGCATAATGAAAGAAAAAAGGAAGCATATAAAAGCAATCCAGATATTGATATTAATAAATCAAAGGAGAATTATCATATAATACAAGCACCACAATACACATATGGAAGAAAAATAAAAGAATTGATAAAAAAATATGGATGTAAAACAAGAAAAGATAGTGTAAGGTTAGTAGAAGCTTTAATAACAGCTTCTCCAGAATTTATGAATAAATTAAATACAAAAGAACAAAAGGAATATTTTGAAAGAGCAACTGATTTTATAAAATCGGAAATAGGCGAAGATAGAATTATTTCAGCAGTAGTACACATGGACGAGGCAACACCTCATATGCATTTAGCATTTTGTCCAATAAATAGAGAAGGTAAACTATCTGCAAAAAGTATTTTAGGAAATCAAAAGAGTTTATCTGAGTGGCAAACAAAATATTATGAATATATGCATGAAAGATGGAATGAACTTGAAAGAGGAAAATCTGCACAAGAAACAAAAAGAAAGCACATTCCAACTTGGTTATTCAAATTAGCTGATAATTTGGATTACTTGTATAATCAATTACAAAAGACTATTGAAAATATTAGTATGATAGGAATGAAAAAAGATAAGGCTCAAGCAATTAGTGTATTATCTCAATTTGTTCCAAAGGCACAAAAGTTTTCAGCAAAAGTAAATTCTTATAATGATTATATTCAAGAACTAGAAGAAAGAGTAAATATTCAAAAGTCAAATAATAAAGAACTTATAGATGAAAATAGACAATTAAAGAATAAAATTATAGATAAGGATTTTGAAACTGATGTAAAGCTAAGGAATATGCAAAATCAAGTTAAAAAGTACGAAAAATATATAAAGAAAGTTCCAAAAGAAATTTTAGATGAAATTGAAGCTAAAGAAATGGAACGAGAACACAATAAAGAAAAGGAGATGGAACTATAATGTCAGAAAAAATAAAAGAAGAACAGATAGTATATTCAGCTCAAGAAGCTGCAAAAATATTACACTCAAGCCCTAATTATATATATGAATTAGTCAAAAAAGGAAAGCTTAAAGCAGTAAAATTGAAAAGTATTAAAATTCTTAAATCTACTTTAGAAGATTTTTTAAAAGAAAATGAAGGAAATGATTTATCAGATATTGATAATATAAGAAAAATATCAGCGTATGAAGATATAGAAAGATAATAAGTTATGGGTAATGTTACAATTCAAAAAAGAGGCAAATATTATCAATATAAATTTGAAGTAGCTAAAGTAGAAGGTAAACGAAAATTCATAAATAAATCTGGGTTTGAAACAAAAGATGAAGCAATTAAAGCAGGAAATATTGCTTATACAGAATATTTAAACACTGGTTTGACTTTTAAAGAGAATACGATTTCATTCAGTGATTATTTAGATTACTGGTATGAAAATTATTGTGAAATAAACTTAAAATACAATACAAGAAGAACTTACAAAACAATAATGGATAAATATCTAAAACCAGAACTAGGTAAATATAGATTAAGTTCCTTAACCAGTGTAAAGCTAAATTCATACATTGTTGATTTGTGCAACAGATATAATTATAAAAAATCATATTATAAAAATATATTAAAGGTTTTAAAAAATTGTTTTAGAATAGCAACAGATGTATATGGATTTATAAGATATAATCCAACATTAACTTTAAAACTACCAAAAATAGAAGATGAAAAGGCTTTTAAGAAACATTTATATAATAAAAACGAAATTGATATAATTTTAGATAGATTTAAAGATGATGATACCTTTACTTGTGCATTTATTACAAGTTGTTTTACTGGAATGAGAACAGGGGAGGTTTGTAGTTTAACTTGGGATGATATAGATTTCGAAAATAGAGTTATAAATGTTAGACATACAGTGTATGACAAGCCAAAAGATAATAAAGGAAGATGGTATATAGGAACTACTAAAACTAAACAAGGGACAAGACAAATTAATATGTGTGAAACTGTATGTAATGCTCTAATGAATTATAAAAAGAAACAACAGCATATGAAAAAGCTATATGATAAAGAATATTGCACTTATCATTTTGAAAATGTACTAAATAAATATGGAAAAGTGATAGAACAACGAATAGTTAAGAATATAGGGAATATTTTGCAAATAAACAAAGCAGATATGGTATTTACAAGACCAAATGGAAAATATGTTGGCAGAAATATTTTAAATTATCCATTTAAGATAATTCATAAAGAACTTGGCATTGAAAATTGTAGATTCTATGATTTAAGAGGAAGTTATGCAACAATTAATTTAAGAAATGGTATAGAAATTAGAGATGTCGCAGATATTCTTGGACATAAGTATATAGAAACTACAGAAAATTTTTATATATCAAGTACAGATGAAAACAAGAAAGAAGTAAGTAATGTGTTCGACAATTTAATGAGTTCTAAAACAATTGATAAAATAATTAAATATGAAATTGCTTATTAGGTTAAAGAGCTAGTATAATTACTGGCTCTTTAAAATTTAATGTAAGAAAAATCTATAAAATGTAACAAAATCTACAAATAATATGATATAATAGCATAAGCGAAAGGAAATGTATGTTTATGAAAAGATATTTGAATTTGAATGATAGAGGATTTAATGCAATTAAAGATAGAACAAAAAGAATAGAAATAAGAGCAAATACTATAGATAATGATTATAGCCAATATGAAATTGGAGATATAATTGTATTTAATAATAGCAATAATGAAACAATTAATTGCAAGATAAAAGAAATTAATAAATATGAAACTATTGAAAAATTATTGATGTTAGAAGGAACAAAATACACTTTATCATCTACAGATGATTATAATGAAGGAATAAATTCAATAAATAGTTTAAATGGTTATAGAGAATCAATTAAAGAAAATGGAGTATATGCTATACATCTTGAATATTTATATAGTGATAATAACATTTGGAATGAATTGTATAATAAAGCACTAGAAAATTCAAAAATGTGTGATATATCTAATAAGTTTTTTGATGCAGGCGGTGTTTCATCAGCTATATTAACAAAAGAAGGAAATATTTATACTGGAGTTTGTATAGATACATCATGCAGTTTAGGAATGTGTGCTGAAAGAAATGCAATTAGTACGATGATTACAAATGGAGAACACGAAATATTAAAAGTTGTTTGTATAGGTAGTGAAGGAAACTTCATGATGCCTTGTGGTGCTTGTATGGAATATATGATGCAATTAAGTGATGAGAGTGAAAATATAGAAATATTAAAAAATCTAGAAACAAAGGAATTTGTTAAATTAAAAGAATTAATACCTACTTGGTGGGGAAAGGAAAAATAGATATAAAATGAATTTTAGAAAAATAAAAATAGAAGAGTTTGATAAGTTGAAAAAATTGTTCCCTGGTGATGATGATTTATGGAAAAAATATAAGAAACAACGATTAGAGGAATTTAAAAAGAACCAAATGGATGTTTTTATTATAGAAAATGAAAACGAATTTGTTGGAGAACTTACAATAAATTATGCAAATCATGATTTGTTAACAGAAACAATACCTAATCAAAGAATATATTTTGAAGCTTTTAGAGTCGACAGAGAATTTCAAGGAAAAGGATTAGGACAAGAGTTAATAAATTATTGTATAAATACATTAGCGAATGAGGGATATACAGAGTTTACAATTGGTGTAGAAGAAGATAATGAAAGAGCTAAACATATATATTCTAAATATGGATTTACAGAAGCTATAGATAAAGGGCAAGGAGACGAGTTTGATCCAAGCGAATATACTTTATATCTTAAAAGATTAGATAACATGGAATATATATTGAATAAACTAATTGGCAAATTAAATTTAGGAATAATAAATGAAAAGCCTATACGAGTATCAGGCGGTTTATTAAATAGAATGTATAAAGTTATAACATCAACTGGAGTATATGCGATAAAACATTTAAATCCAGAAGTTATGAAAAGACCAAATGCTATAAATAATCATATATTTGCTGAAAAAATAGCTAATGTTGCTAAAATAAATAATGTTCAATGCATTTCAGCTAATATTTATAATGGTAAAGCATTACAAGAAATAGATGGTAATTACTTTTTTATTTTTGATTGGTTTGATGGAAAGGCGATTAAAGATGAAGAAATAACTATAGATAAGGTAAAAAAAGTTGCAGAACAATTAGCTAATCTTCATCAAATAGATTTTAGTAGCATACAAAATAATAGCAATTTAGGAAAAGATGTTGTAGAAGTTGATTGGAGTTATTATGTTTCAAAAATAGAAGATGAAGAAATAAAGAAATTATTAGCAAGTAATATTGATTATTTAACAGAACTTGATAAAAAATCAACAAGAGCATCTTTAAAAATTTCAAATAATAAAGTAATAAGTCATAGAGATTTAGATTTACCAAACATTTTATGGGACGATAAAGAAAATCCTGTTTTGATAGATTGGGAATCATCTGGATTAGTGAATCCATGTGAAGAATTGCTAGAAACTGCATGGGATTGGAGTGGTGGACAAGATTATTTTGATAAGGAAAAATTTGATTGTTTTATAAATACTTATAAGTTTAATGGTGGTAATATAAGTGATTTAAATGATGCAGTATTAACAAATTTCAAAAATAAATCAGGATGGTTAGAGTACAATATGAAAAGAGTATGTAAAATAGAATGTCTTGATGAAGAAGAACAAGAATTAGGAAAGAAAGAAGTAATAAGAGTAATTAATGAAATAATTAAGTTTTATGAAATTATGAAAAGTGTAAAAATTGAAGATTACAATTAGATAAGGTTATGACTTCAGACTTAATAAATGATATTATAAAATATGAAATTGCATACTAGAATGTAGAGAGCTAGTATAATTACTGGCTCTCTAAAATAAATTTTAAGCCGTTTTTATAATTGAGAAAAGTAACATTATATTTTATGACAAAAATTTTCTAAAATCGTTGTTAAAAAAGACGATTTATGATATAAAATAAAGTAGCAATTTAATTATACAAGGAAGGAATTAAGATGAAAGTAATAAGTTTATTTAGTGGCTGTGGAGGTTTAGATTTAGGCTTTGAAAAAGCTGGATTTGAAATTCCAATTGCCAATGAATTTGATAAAAATATATGGAAAACATACGAAATTAATCATAAAGATACAAAACTAATAAAAGGTGATATTAGAAACATAAAAGAAGAAGGTTTTCCAGATGATGTTGATGGAATAATAGGAGGACCACCATGTCAGTCTTGGTCAGAAGCAGGTTCATTAAGAGGTATTAACGATGATAGAGGAAAATTGTTTTATGATTATATCAGGATATTAAAACATGTAAAACCAAAGTTTTTTTTAGCAGAAAATGTTAATGGTATGTTAGCAGATAGACATTCAGAGGCTGTTAATAATATTATAAAGCTATTTGATGAGGCAGGATATGATGTTCAAATATATAAAGCTAATGCAAAAGATTATGGAGTAGCTCAAGAAAGAAAAAGGATATTTTTTATTGGTTTTAGAAAAGGTATTAATTATAAATTTGAATTTCCAAAAGGATCTACTTTAGATGATAAAAATAAGATTACTTTAAAAGATATAATTTGGGATTTACAAGATACAGCTGTACCTTCATTAGAAAAGAATAAGCACAATCCTAATGCAATAAATAATAATGAATATTTTATAGGTGCATATTCTCCTATATTTATGAGTAGAAATAGAGTTAAATCTTGGAATGAACAAGCTTTTACTGTACAAGCTTCTGGAAGGCAATGCCAAATTCATCCACAAGCACCTAAAATGATAAAATTTGGAAAAAATGATTGCAGATTTGTTGAAGGAAAAGAAAACTTATATAGAAGAATGACAGTCAGAGAAGTAGCTAGAGTACAGGGATTTCCAGATACCTTTAAGTTTGATTATACAAATACAGATGTTGGTTATAAAATGATTGGAAATGCTGTACCAATTAATTTGGCTTATGAGGTAGCTACTGCTATAAAAAACACTTTGGAGAATGGAGGAAATTAAGTGAGTGATAAAAGCAATAATCAAGGAAGAGCCTTTGAATATATATGTTTAATTACTCTTGAAAGAGAGATTAAGAAATATAGAAATGTTGAAATAGTATCAAATAGTTCTTTTGAGGCAGCATTAACTGCTTGGAAGTCTATTGATGAGTCTTTACAATCTAATTTAATTACAAGTGCAGAATCTATTGTAAAAACAATTTTTGATTTAGAACCAATGATTGTTGAAAATGATGATGATAAAGTCGAATTATTAATACAACCAGACGTAATGGGAGAAGTTGGTGATGTAAGAGATATAGTAGCAATTAGAAAAGAAAGAAAATGGGAAATTGGTTTTAGTATTAAACATAACCATTTTGCAGTAAAACATAGTAGATTAGCTAAAACTCTTGATTTTGGAGAAAGATGGTATGATAAAAAATGTTCAGAGCAATATTGGAATGATGTAAAACCAATTTTTGATTATCTATCTAAAGAAAAGGATAAAGGAACAACTTGGAGAGATTTGCCTGATAAGGATTTAGATATATATGTTCCATTATTAAATGCATTTGTTGATGAAATAAAAAGAATATATAAAGAGTATCCAGAATTACCTAAAAGAATGGTTGAATATTTATTAGGTGCATTTGATTTCTATAAAATAATAAGTATAGATGGTGATAAATTAACTCAAATACAAACTTTTAATATGAGAGGTACATTAAATCAAAATAGTAAAAAAGAGGAAGCAAAAGTTAAAATACCTTTAGTTAATTTACCTACTCGTTTAGTAGATATACAACTAAAACCAGGTAGCACTAATAAAGTTGAATTATATTTAGACAATGGATGGCAATTTAGTTTTAGAATACATAATGCTTCTACTATAGTTGAGCCAAGTTTAAAATTTGACATTCAAATTGAGGGTATGCCAACATCAATTATATCAATCAATTGCTATTGGATAGTAAAATAGTATAAAAGTATACAAAAGAAAAAGATAAAAGGAGTACGAATACTTAAGAAAATATTAATATTCCTTTTTGATTTATAGTATTTATAAAATTATTAAAATTGATTAGAATTTGGAGGTGTGATAAATGAAACAAAAATTTTTTGATGTTAATTTAATTAAGGCACAATGGAGTATATTTTCAATTATATCAACGATTACAGGATTTGTGTTGGCGATTACAGGTGTTCCAAATAATTATAATATAGGTATATTAGTGGGATTTATTATTTTATTTATAATAATTTATATTTTAATTTTTTGCTATTATAAATTTTTATGTAATCATATTGAGTTAAAAATTGGTAAAGTAGATTTAGATGTAAAAATTGGAGACCTTTTTAAAGAAGATGGAATAAAGGTAATTCCTGTAAATGAATATTTTGATACACAAGTTGATGATGTTATAATATCACAAACTTCTTTACATGGTATGTATGTAAAAGAATATCTAAAGTATAATGATTTAGAAAGTTTAAATTCAAAACTTGAAGAATGCTTGACAGGTTATAAATATGAAGAAAATTTAAGTAGAACAGAAGGAAAAACAAAAAAATATGCAATAGGAACTACAATAAACATAAATGAATATATTCTAACAGCGTTAACAAAATTCAATGATAAAAATGAAGCATATTTATCAATGCAAGAATATCTAAAGTTTCTGAATGATTTTTGGAATGAAATAAATCGTATTCATAATGGAAGAGTAATAAATGTACCAATTATTGGTACAGGAATTTCAAGAATTAATCCCGTTTTATCAGAACAAGAATTTTTAGAACAAATAATATGGTCACTAAAAACGTCATCATTAATTACAAGTAAAAGTAAAATAAATATAATTATTTATACAGGAGACAAGGAAAAGATATCTTTTTCTGAGCTAAAAAATAGATTCAAAAAATAAGGAGGAATTTAAAAATGTCAGTTTATCGAACAAGAACATATATAGCAGCAGATTTTGATCATGACAAAGATGCTGTAGACCAATTACATAAATGGAATGATAGTAAAAAATGGAGTTTGTCTTTTTCAGATGCACATGATTTACAAACATCAAGTGATAATAGTTTATATTGTTCTATTAAATCATCATTAAAATATCGTATGGATGGTTCAAAGACATTTGTTTTAATTGTTGGTAATAACACGAATAAAATTACCAAAGGTGGTTGCCAAAATTGTGGTAGCTATAATAGTCATACATATTCATGTGCGAGAGGATATTCTGTAGATTACCGCAGTTATATAAAGTATGAATGTGATAAGGCTGTTGAAGCAGGTATTAAGATTATTGTCTTATACAATGATACCAAAGTAGATAAAACAAAATGTCCAGAAGTTCTAAGAAATACTGGTACTCATAAAGCTATGGTTTTTTATAAAGATGGGAAATATTATTGGGATTATCAATCTGTAAAAGAAGCTTTTGGTATATAAAATTACTAATAATACTTGCATATTTCTGTTAGTTAGTATATACTAACTCCATAAATCGAATGTAAACATTGTTTGCATTTTGTTTGCAAAAAATAAGAAAACATATACAAAAATAATACTAATAATACAATAAATACAAATCACTATAATCTGCAATATTATTAGTATAAATAGTATTTTATAGTATTGATAATACAGAAATAAAGTCTTCTTGTGGAAGTGGTAAGAAGTACAAAAACTGTTGTGGAAAGTAAGATAAAATCTATTAAAAAGAAAGGATGTTAACAAATTCACTTTGCTAACATCCTTTCTTTTTTGTACAAACATAAATAAAAATAACTTGTCAGCATATAGATAGAAAGAAGAAACAATCCGAAGGTAAGAAAAATGTCAAAATGTAACAGAAAAGTAAAGAAAAAAGTATTTACGAAAAGTGAAAAATGCGATAAAATAAAAAAGAGAGTTTATTTTGGAACAATAAAATAGGAGAGGATTTTTTATGAAAAAGAAAAAGCAACAAGTAAACAAGAAAATTGTCATTTTTGCAGTAGCCATAATTGTTATTATATTTGCAATTTGTTTTTCAACAAATATCACAAAATCGATGAACAAAGGTGTACTGGAGCAAAGTAATACAAGCATTGTAGCAGAACAAACGAACCGTGCAGCAAAAGCGACAGAGCCAAAAGAATTTGTCTACTTATCGGACTTAGACTATATTACAGCAAATAATTGGTCCTATAATGGATGGAATGGACATTCTATTCAAAAAGATAAAAATCCAGATGGAGCAACCATCCGTCTAAAAATTGATGGAGCCAATAAAATTTATGTAAAAGGAATGGGAGTTCATGCCAAGGGACAATTGACTTATGATATTTCTGCTCTATCCAAACAATATTCCCGCTTTACTGCTGCTGTTGGAGTAGACGCTTCTAAAACGGCCTATTCCGATTTAGGAATTACTATTTCTGTATCCAATGACGGAAATACATGGCAACAATTATTCCAACGCAACCATATCCGAGCAGGGGCTGAGGGTTCTAAAGTTGATGTAGATATCTCAAACTATACCTTTTTAAGAATTTACGTAGACCCTCATGGAAGCAATAATAGCGACCATGCTGTAATCGCAAATGCAAAGCTTGTAACAGCAGATTATAACGAATCAGAAGATCCTACCAGTACTTACGATAAAGCACATCCGCTTTCCTATTATGATGAAATCTTAAATGCACAAACACCAGAATACAACATGGAACACAATTATCGTCTTATTCTCGAAAGAGAGGTTGTCCGAAAAATTGGATATGAAGAAATCCAAGCAGTTGCTACTTTCTATCCAGAAGCAAGAGAAACAATGGATTGGATTTTTAATCCAAATGATAACACTGTATTAGAGCAATGTGTTGCAGTAGGAGAACTTCGAAATGGCTTAACTTTCTTCAACCTACTTTCCGATTTATATAACGAATATAAAGACTGCTTGCAAACCGAAAATGGCTATGTCTACCAAAAGATGATGATTAGTATGGCAGCAAGTTATACCACAGATACGCTTTTGACACCACTTCAATTTGGTTCATATTATGCAAACTACGATTATATCGAACGTTTTCGCTTGATGAAGCAACTTTTGGATACTAATAAGTTTGATCGACCAGCTCAATTTAAGGGATTACCAGTAGAGTTAATGCGCCTAGTCACAAATGATGGTATACGAAATGACGAATATATATGGTTAAATGCCCATTCTGCAACCAAAGGAAGCAATAAATTCAACTGTCATTCTTATCAACCATATGTTCATCCACCACACTATGATCGAAATGAATTCTTTAATCTCGATAATAAGGCAAAGTATTCGAATAAATATAAATTAGATGAATATGGTGTACCTTTTGGAGATGGAAGAACACAAAGATACTGGATGGTAATGGAAGCAGGTGGTATCTGCTGGAACATTTCTCGTTTAGGTCAGAGTGTTGCCAGAGTAAATGGTATTCCATCTACAGGTGCTTACCAACCAGGACATGAACCATATTTCTTCTATACAACCAATAGTAGCGGAAAAGGTGTATGGCAAATCAACTATAATGTAGGAGGCTGGGGCGTATGTAGTACAACATGGGGCGGAAGCTATCGTTATCGTCTGCCAATGGACTGGGCAAATAAATACTTTACTGATCAAGCCGTTGGCGGAGCAAAGGGTGGCACCAGTTCAGGATATATTGTTCTTGCACAAGCAAACCTAAACGACTATGAGAATTACACAAAATCTGTTTGGTATAATTTACTTGCAAATTCTTATACCAATAACCAAGATAAGCTAAAGGCATATAGTAAATCATTAGAAATACAGCCATTAAACTTGGATTCTTACGATAACCTAATCAAACTTTATATTGCGATGGGAGACGAAGTAACTAATGCAGAGTGGTGTGCACTTGCTAACAAAATTATTGACAATTATACATTTTTCCCACCAGCATCGTATGATTTAATTAAAGTTGTTAATCCACATATTTCAGACTTGCAAGATCGATTAGCAATGGATCAAAAGTTACAAGATTCTTTACAAAGAGCAAGTAATGCAACTGACCGAGATACATTACAAAGAACTGCAGTTGTGGAACTAGCAGGAGCTCTTTTAGGAAAAACAAAAGTAGATTTAGCAACATTTTCTTTTGATGGTGCTAATGCTGGCAAAATTATGATTGATAAAGCCTATGCAGACTATGACTTTTTACTATCCTACAGTTTAGATGGTGGAAATACCTATTCGGAACAAACAATGAATCATGCTATTCAATTAAGCGAAGAAGAGATTTTGAGCATTACGGGCAATAACGATATTAAACTTAAAATGAGTGGAACAGAGGCAGTCTATACTATCGACATTATTGATAACCCATGGCCGAAAGCAGTTTATGGAAATGATTTAGAAAACCGAATTGTAGATGCTAACTTAGATATGGAATGGCGTCTAAAAAATGAAGATGGAACCTGGCCAGAAAGATGGACTTCTTATGAAGAACAATCGCCAGATTTAACTGGAAATAAAGTTGTTCAAGTTCGCATGCGTTCAATGGGCAATAAAAAGTTCAGCAATACTAACGAATTTACCTTTACACAAGATGAAACCAATCTCGCTAAAAGATATATACCAGTATCACATTTAAGCGTCAAAGAAGCAGGAAGCCAAATCAATCCTGCAGCAAATGCCATTAGTGGTAACTATAACAACTATTGGAGAAGTGGCAGTAGCAGTGGACAAAAATATCTTGTTATTTCTTTTTCAAAACCAATCTACCTATCTGCAGTTGAATTCATTCCAGGACCAACGAATGGAAATGATGGAAGATTTACAAGTGCAACTATATATAACGGATCAAACTCTTGGCAATCCTATAAGCCTTGGGGCAACTTAAGTTATGCAACATCAGACAACAATATCAATGATGCAATCAGAGACAAACAAGTTTTTGATGTAAGAAGTACCTTCACAGACAAATTATCTAGTGTGCGTATTACTTTCAGTTCTGCTAGTACGTCCGTCAATGTAAGAGAAATTAACTTCTATCAAGATATGACAAAAGAACCACATCCTACAGCAGGAATTGGATATAGTACCGATCAGCCAACAAATGGAAATGTTGTAGCAAGATTAGTCAACAAAAGTTCTGACTCTGTAAGAATTACCAACAATGGTGGAAGTGATAGTTACACCTTCACGGAAAATGGAAGTTTTACTTTTGAATTTATTGATGACGATACCCAAAAAACTGGAAGTGCAACAGCAACCGTAAATTGGATTGACCGAGAAGCACCAACAGCAACCATCGAATATGATGTGACAACTACGACAAACGGCTCTGTTTTTGCTACCTTGAAACCAAGTGAAGATGTTACTGTTACTAGTATTGATAAGTACCGTGAAAATGCAGATGGAAAAGTAATCGATATTTCTGGGAACGTTTTAGAGGACCTGACTATTGATGAAGATGGCTATGTAAAAGATACTTATGGAAACACCCTTGGAAATGTTAGCCCGTTTAAGCACATCTTCCGCCAAAATGGCAGCTATACCTTTGAGTTTGTAGATAAAGCAGGAAACCCTGGCGAAGCAACTGCAAAAGTAGACTGGATTGACCAAAGTGTACCAGAAGCAACGGTGTACTATGATATTACTCAAAAAACAAATCAAAATGTTACAGCAAGGCTAGAGTTCAATAAAGACGATGTAACTGTTACCAACAATGAAGGAAAACCAAGTTATACCTTTACCAAGAATGGAGAATTTACCTTTACCTTTGTGGATACGGCAGGAAATACTGGTTCCAAAGCGGTAGCTGTAAGTTGGATTGATAAAGACCCGCCAACAGCAATACCAGAATACAGTACAACCAAAAAAACCAATCAACCAGTAACGGTAACACTTACAAAACCATCCGAGGAATATACTATTACTAACAATGGAGGAAGCGACACATATACATTCACAAAGAATGGAACATTTATCTTTAAGTTACAAGATAAAGCAGGCAATCAAGCGGATATCGAGACAGCAGTAGACTGGATTGATACAGTTGCTCCAACCGCAAAAGTACAATACAGTACGACGAAAAAGACCAATCAAAATGTAGTAGCAACTTTGGTAGAACCTTCTGAAAAAATTAAAGTGGTCAACAATGATGGAAAGATGGAATATACCTTCAAAGAAAATGGCAGTTTCACTTTTACCATTGAAGATGAAGCCGGAAACCAAGCACAAATTGCAGCAGCAGTAACATGGATCGATAAAAACATACCAACTGCAAGTATCCAATATAGTACCACAACGGAAACAGAAAATCCTGTCACTGCAACATTAGTAAATCCATCGAAGGAAGTTAAAGTTGTAAATAACAATGGTAAGAAAACTTATACTTTTACAAAAAATGGATCCTTTACCTTCATCATTGAAGATAATGCAGGTAACCGAGCAGAGATTGTAGCCACTGTAAATTGGATTACACGAGAAGAAGAGCCAGACGATACACTTACTTCAATGGTATATCAAGTTACTGACCAAAAAGTATCGCAAATACCAGCCGGAACTACATCTGAACAATTTAAGAAAAATATTTCCACAAAGCAAGAAGTCATTTTGCAAGACCGAAATGGCAAAACAGTACCAAATACTATCAAAATTGGAACCGGTATGAAAGCAGTTGTAGGCAAAACAGCATATACTTTAGTTGTACCAGGAGATATTGATGGAAATGGCGAACTTACTATAACAGACCTTGCTAAATTATGTTTACACTATATCGAAGATGAAATGCTAGAAGGACCATACAAAGAAGCAGCAGATTTAGATAACAATAACAAGATAACTGTAACCGATTTAGCTAAACTACAATTAACTTTAATAGAAACCAAATAAGGAAAGATAGGAGAGGAAAAATGAGAAAAATAACAGTAATATGTCTAACTTTGATTAGCACCTTAATATTAGGAACAATTCTAGCAGAAAACTCATATGCTGTCCTTTCCTGTAAAGTAGGGTTACAAACACCACAATCTACTTATACAGAAGGAGATGAAATTTCTGTAACCGTAAATATTTCAAACTTGCAAGCTGGAAAAGGAATTGTTGCATTAGGAGCAGTTGTGGACTATGATAAAACTGCCCTAGACCTAAAAGAGGTAATAGGAGAGAACAAATGGTCCGCTCAAATTGGTGAGAATAAAGCAAAAATTGTAGCATATTCAGGCAAGAAAGTAATAAAAGATGAAGCAGTTATGAAATTAGTCTTTGTGGTAAAGAAAAATATCACTACTAAAAGTGCATGGGTAAAGATTAGTAATTTTGAAATTTCTGATGGAAATGAAGAAACGGCGGTAGAAGGAGGAACCATCACAATTTCAATTCAAGAAAAACAAACTACTCCACTAGGAGGCAATACAGGAAACCAAGGTGGTTCCACAACAACCAAGCCAAACACTTCTAATACAAATAAAAAACCGAATACATCCAATCAGAAACCAACAACTACAGATAAGCCAATAGAAGAAAAGTCTGATACAAGCGAAGGGGAAAGTACTAAAATGAACTTAATATCGGACGAAGAAATGGCAAACACAGCACTTGGAATTGAAGATGAAATGAAAAATCTAATGCAATCCACCAAACAACAAACAGCGGTAGAGCAAAAGAAAGGAAACAAATGGTTTTTAATTATTGGTCTTGCCATTATTGCTATCATCGCAATTGCAATTTTAGGTTATAGTGGAAGAAGAAAATAACGAAGATAAGATGTTTCTATTGTAGAAACATCTTTCTTTGGATAAATTAAAACATGGGAGTTTGTTATATGGAAAATAAATATGAAATGCTAGTAAATTTAACCGCAGAAACGAAAGAAATTTATGAAAAATATTATGAAACAGAGGATTATCAATTTTTGGTTAATGAAGATACCATTCTTTTGGTAAAGAAGGCATATACTGCCACAACAAATTTAACACATGAAAAAGATTTGGCAAGACTTGTTCAAAGCATGGCAACAAAATACCCACAAGTTGGGATTTTGTATCTAGATTTAACCAATGAAATCAATTGCATTCTAAAAAAATCAGAAGGAAAAGCCCAATTACATTTAACAGACAACTATATTACATGGCCTATTCGTCAAGCTATTACAAAAGCAATTTCACAGAAAAATACAAATAAAATGCCGAAAATATAATAAAATCTAGATGGTAGAATTTCTACCATCTTTTTCTGGTATAAAAGACCAATACTTTGTTATGTCATCTAAAAAATTTCTCTCATAAGATATAGAGAATACAAATGAGAGGGGGGAATTTTTTTGAAACTAAAAGATAAAAAGGTTGGTTTTATTTTGACAGGGTCTTTTTGTACCTTTAGTCAGGCAATTCCAGAAATGCAACATATTTTAGAGGAAGGAGCAGAAGTTATCCCAATCATGTCTGCTAATGCGGAAAAAATGGATACCAAGTTTGGAAAAGCACAAGATTTTATAGAACAAATTGAAAAAATGACTGGAAAGAAGACTATATCTACTATTCAAGGAGCTGAACCAATTGGACCAAAGCAGTTAACGGATATTATGCTTATTGCACCTTGTACAGGAAATACAATTGGAAAGCTCGCAAATGGAATTACGGACACGCCGGCTACTATGGCTACAAAATCCCACTTGCGTAATAGTAATCCCGTTGTAATTGCAATTTCAACCAATGATGGACTATCTGGAAGCGCAGAAAACATAGGAAGGTTACTAAATCGCACCAATTACTACTTTGTACCTTTTCGTCAAGATAATCCAATCACAAAACCACGTTCTTTAGTATTTGATCCAAAATATATTGTTCCAACATTAGAGAGTGCACTTGACCGTGAGCAAATTCAGCCAATCCTATTATGAATATGAGAAGTTTTAGATATTTTTGGAGATTTCTTTCTCTGAGAATATCTAAAATTGTTTTTATCTAATGAATTTGAAAAATCTTGGCTATATATTCAGAATTAGTATTTTGAAACATCCAACATGTTGTCTAAAATAGAAAAACACCTTAAAATCGATTCTCATGCGTCATATTTTGAAAACCTAGAAAAAAATAAATTTCCTATAGCAAATTTCTAAAATCAATTATATAATGTTACTAAAGTTTGAAGGAGGGAAATTAACTTGATTGATCGCCGAGATAATCCAGAGTTTTTGAATGAGTTTTTAGATTATATGGTATCCATTCAGAATAAATCCAGAAATACCGTAAAAGAATATAACTATGACTTAGTTCATTTCTTTAAGTTCTTGCTGTATCAATATCGTCTTGTTGATGTAAAATCAGAAAAAGAAATTAAAGAAATGGACATTCAGCATGTAACCAACATGAGTTTCGATGTCATCAAGCGTGTGAAACTCCAAGATATTCATGCTTTTTTGAGTTACCTAGAACGTGTTTATGACAGTAAAGCCACCACAAGAGCAAGAAAGGTTGCTTCCATTCGAGTGTATTTTAATTACCTTACTGCAAAAGCAAACCGATTAGAAATCAACCCAACACAAAACTTGGAGTCCCCAAAATTAGGAAAACGATTACCAAAGTATTTATCTCAGGAAGAAAGTATGTCGCTTTTGACTACTATTCGAGGAAATCAAACAGACCGCAATGAAGAAAGAGATTATGCAATTACTACTCTTTTCTTGAATTGTGGAATGCGTTTATCTGAACTGGTTGGCATCAGTCTAAAAGATATTGACTTTGGAGAAGCAAAATTAAATGTAATCGGAAAAGGAAATAAGGAACGAACGATTTACTTAAATAATGCTTGTATTAGGGCAATTAACGATTATTTACCAGTTCGACCAAAGCAAGTAATCAAGGACGAAGATGGAAAAGAGCCGTTATTTGTTAGCGAAAGACGCCAACGTATCAGTAATCGTAACGTACAAAAGATTATTAAGGAGGAATTGTTGCGTGCAGGCTTAGATACGAAAAAGTATTCAGTTCATAAATTAAGACATACTGCAGCAACACTTATGTATCAAAATGGAGTAGACATTCGTGCCTTGCAAGAATTACTAGGACATGAGTCAATTGCAACTACACAAATTTATACCCATGTCAATAATGATCAAATTCGTAGTGCAGTGGATAGCAATCCACTAGCCAATTTTGAAGCAAAGAAAGGTTGAAACAATGCTTGAAATCAAGTTTGAAAAAGAAAAGAATAGAGCGATTGCCTTAGATGGTAAGCAAATGATTGGAGAATGTAATTTTATTAGATTAGAAGACAAATGGAACATTGTTCATACAGGCGTAGAGCAGGAGTATCAGGGACAAGGGATTGCTCGAAAACTCGTAGATTGTGTACTGGAAAATGCAAAAATATATCATAAAACGGTAATCGCAGACTGTTCCTACGCAAAAAGAATACTGCAAAAGTAAGATAATGAGGTTTCTGAAAGGAAGCCTTATTTTTTGCCTATTTGCAAAAAAAGAGAGGGTAGGAGAGAGGGGGAGTAAAAAATATCTATCTTCTAAAATTATAATTCGTTAATTTTTTATCCTTGGTTTATTAAGCTGTTAGTTTGGAAAATTGGTAACAACCTTCAAAAGAAAACAAGATAAAAAATAAAAGTTGAGAAGTAAGAAGTTTGAGTTTGAATTATTAAAATTATATCAATTTAATCAAATTAGAATTTTTAGAATTTTTAGAATTTTGCAACCAAATTGTTATACAAATGTATTCAAAATATCATAGTAATCTTAGAGAAACTGTGTTATAGTAAATTCTAGAAAAAGGTCGAAAAAACGACGCATGAGGATCGATTTTAAGACGTTTTTAGAAAAAAGACATATAGTTTGTTGCCTTGAAAATAGCCTATAATCAAGTATTTGACTGTATTTGCTGTAGTGCGGATAGTTCCTATCTCGTTATGCGCAAAACTTTTATTTTGCGCAATGTTTGATAATACAAAATAGCTCTTTCGCTCCTTCCATTTCTTCCTCACTCCATATAATTTTTTATCTTAATATCTGTTATTTCATTATTACGAACCAAATTATATTCTCTAATCTATTTATTCAAAAGCCAAATACAAAGTTTTTAATAATACTTTCAAAATTATAAAATTATATTTGCAATTTCACATAACAACCTATCTTTTTCATTTTTATTTTATTACTCCTCTTTCCTCTTCTGTCTAATTTGTAAGAAAAAAGCCATACAAAAGATCTCTCTTTTTGCATAGCTCTTTTCTCTATTTTACTTAAATTGTTTCAAAAAGTATTCCATTCGATTTAGAAATTCTTCGTTGTTCTTGGTAGAAAGCATTTGTGAAAGCAACTGCTCTGTAACTTCTGCGTTTGACATAGTAGCCATTGCCTTTCGAATAGCATATACCGTTTCTAATTCTTTTGAAGAAAGCAGTTTTTCTTCTTTTCTTGTACCAGACTTGTTGATATCAATAGCTGGGAAGATACGTTTTTCGGAGAGTCTACGGTCTAAGTGAACTTCCATATTGCCTGTACCTTTGAACTCTTCAAAAATAACATCATCCATTCTACTACCTGTTTCAATAAGAGAGGTAGCAAGAATAGTGAGACTTCCTCCATTTTCAATATTTCTTGCTGCACCAAAGAAGGTTTTTGGTTTATGAAGCGCTGCTGGATCAAAACCTCCAGATAAAGTTCTGCCTGAAGAAGGAATGGTAAGATTATATGCTCTAGCCAAACGGGTGATACTATCTAACAAAATAACAACATCCTTCTTTTGCTCAGTTAATCTTTTAGCTCTTTCTAATACCATTTCAGCTACTTTTACATGATGTTCTGGAAGTTCGTCAAAAGTAGAATAAATAACATCTCCACGAATACTTCTTTTCATATCCGTTACTTCCTCTGGACGCTCATCAATTAGAAGCACAATTAATTCCACTTCTGGATTGTTTGTTGTAATGCTATTTGCAATCATTTTAAGAAGCGTTGTTTTTCCTACCTTTGGAGGAGCAACAATCATACCTCGTTGTCCTTTTCCAACTGGTGAAATAAGGTCGATTAAACGCATGGCATATTCTTCTTTGGTAGTTTCTAGTTTCAAACGTTCCTCTGGATAGATTGGAATTAAATCGTCAAATTTAGTACGACGATATGCTTTTTCTGGTGGTTCTCCATTTACTTCGCCTACATAAATAAGACCAGGAAAACGCTCTCCTTCCTTTGGAAGTCTGGCAATTCCTTTTACTTTATCTCCCTTATCTAGACGAAATCTACGGATTTGTACAGGAGAAATATAGACATCTTTTGGTGTAGAAAGATAGTTTTCTCCTCTTAAGAAACCGTACCCATCTGGTAATACTTCTAGAATTCCCTCTACAATATTATCCTCTGCTGTTGTTACCTTGTATGTTTTCTCGTTTTCAAGAATTGCAGTCTCTTCCTTTTTTTCAGTCTTTTCTTCTGTTGCCTGCACTTCTGTTACATTTCCCTTTTCTAAAGATTCTAATAATTCGGATTTTTTTAACTTTGAAACATTTTTTACACCTTGTTCTTTTGCTAGTTGACGCAATTCAACTAATGTACAATCTTGGTAATTCATAGATTTCCCCCTATCGTTTATATTTATCTTGTTTATTATGGAAAAGGAATAGAAACAAATTAAAAAGAATAAATTTTCAAGAGGCCCATTTCAAACTAAGCCTCTTGTCTCAAATTATATAACTATTTTGTAATATCAATATAAACTCTTTCGTTAGGTAAATACATTCCCAACTTTTCTCGAGCCATATCTTCTATATATTCATCTGAATTGATATTTTCTTTGATTGATGTAAGTTCTTCTTTTGTCTCTTGTTCACTTGCGATTTGTTCTTGATAACGGTCAGCATCTGCTTGGTAGGCATTTAATGTTAATTGTTGAGAATATAATGTATAAATTACATAAACAGCAAATGCAATCAATGCAATACGTTTACCAAATCCCTTAAATATTTTCATAGGTAAATCTCCAACTAAATATTAAAATAAAATAAATCTATCTATATTTTTCTACATAACTTACGAAATTCCTTCTTTTTTTGTCGACTTTTTTGAAAAAATTGTAAATTTACTTCGTTTTGTTAGTCTATTCCCTTTTTTCTGATGTTCTTTTATCTTAATCCAACAAAGAATGACCTTTTTCTTGACAAAACAAAAGAAAGTTTTGAAGGGATTAAAAGCAAAACCTAATATTTTTCCGATCGGTCGAAAAATGTATCGGATTAATCCTTGAATGATTTTCACTGATTGTCTGATAAAGACTCGGCTAATCCATCGAAAATAGAGTATTAACCCAACTAGAGCTCCCAGAATTAAATATAAACGAATTTCGCCATGATGGAAGATAAATATCATATAGACTAAAAGGAGTCCTGTTAAAATCCAAAATACGCCATCTTCTAAAGCGGTCATAAAATCGGAAGTCTTAACGATTTTTCTGGCAACGCGAAAGCAATCAAAAAGAATTCCTATCATACATCCTGTTAGAAGGAAGACAACAAAAACTTGTGCTTGTTCGATACTGTTCATTGCCTCATCCCTTTATTTGAAAATTTTGCCAAGGAAAGTAGAATCTTTTTTCGTTATTTCTTTGTCTGTATAACTCATGCTAGTAATTTCACCTTCTAATACAACTTCTGTTGTATCAATGCTTAATTTATTGATACGAATGTTATCTCCCTTGATTGTTAGCATTCCTAATTCTGTTTCTAAAATTACAATTTGATCATCGAAACTAAGTACATCGATAACCCCGGAAATACTAAGTTTCTCACGATTTTCTAACACCAAGTTTTGGATGGCAGAACTTGTATTATAACTTGGCATTTTTCTCTCTTCACTTGAAATCATTTTTTGTTCCTCTCTTTCCTTTGTTTTTCTCTAACTTATATATATTCACTTTTGTCCTTTTTTAGAACTAAAAAACCAGTGGACGTGTTCTTGTTCACTGGTTTTGTTCTTGTTATGAAATTAAAGAATTGTGTAATTGTTCCAAAATGTTATTTTCGACTGCATCTGCAAAATTGATAGCAATTTTAGAGCCTGTCACATCAAACGAAGTAACCTCTAGATTATTGGCTTGTAAAATGGAAATCGTTTTATTCAAAATATCATTATTTTTCAAGATACCATATCCAATAATGGAAATGCGAGTAATGTTTTTGTATGCCACTTGATACATTGGAAAATCTGTTTCCAACGTACTTTGCAATAACGTTAATTGGTCAAGTTTAATTGTAAAGGAAAGATTCATCGTTTGGTTGCTCTTATTGGATAGGTCCATAATTGCAATATTCTTTTCACTGACTAACTTAGCATATAAATCGTAAAAGTCTTTGGTACGATAAGAATTTGCTGTAATTTTTACTAAGATAATGTTATCGTTTTTTACAATACTTTTTACTTCGGTATCTTCTACTTTATCACAAATGGTACTTCCTGGCTGGTTGTTAAAGGTAGATTTGGTTACGATTGGAATGTGAAAACGCTCTCCAATTTCTACACAACGATTATGGAGAACCTTTGCTCCCTCATTTGAAATATCTAGCATTTCTTCATAAGATAGACTTTCTAGTTTTTTCGCAACCGTTACTTTGTTCGGGTCAGTCGTATACACACCATCCACATCGGAAAAGATATAGCAATGGGCTGCTTGAATAGCAGCAGCAATGGCAACGGCTGTCGTATCAGAACCGCCTCTACCGAGGGTTGTAATATTTCCTTTTTCATCAATTCCTTGGAAACCGGCAATAACTACAATTCTTCGCTCTGCTAATTCTTCCTGAATTCGGTCTGTACAAATCGCTTCAATTTTTGCTTCTTGGCTGTTGGAATCCGTTAAAATTCCCGCTTGCCACCCAGTTAGTGAAACTGCCTCATATCCCATCCTTTTTAATAGGATACACAACTTGGATGTTGTAATTTGCTCTCCTGTGCTAAGTAAAACATCCATTTCTCTACAGTCTGGAATAGCAGATAATTCTTTGGCCTGCTTAATTAAGCCATCGGTTGTTTTTCCTTGTGCGGAAACAACCACAATTACATTATTATTTTGATAATATTCTAATATTTTGTCTGCCACAATGTTTAATTTAATATTGTCTGCGACAGAACTTCCTCCAAATTTCAAAACTACTGTGTCCATATTTATTGGCACCTCTTTATTCATGAATACAAAAGTAAATTTAATTATAAATCTACTTAGTTTAGTATATTATTTTTGGAAAATAGTTGTGCTATCTTCCCTTGTTTTTCTCCTTTTTTCGTTCTATTCTCCCTTCTGTTTGGCTTGAAACTTCAAGTAAGAATCGATTAGACCGGTTTAAGTCGCCATCCATAACCCCTTGCACATTTCCCACTTCATAATTGGTACGGTGGTCTTTGACCAAAGTATATGGGCAAAAGACATAGGAACGAATTTGGCTTCCCCATGCAATATCCATTTGAATTCCCTTTAGTTCTTCAATCGTATCTTTTTGTTCTTTTTCCTTTAAGTCGAGCAATTTTGATTTTAGCATTTTCATAGCCGTTTCTCGATTTTGAATTTGCGAACGTTCCGATTGGCAACTTACCACAATATTGGTTGGAATATGCGTAATACGAACTGCCGAAGAGGTTTTGTTGACGTGTTGTCCACCAGCACCAGATGCTCGATAAGTATCGACACGCAAGTCATCTGGATTGATTTCAAGTTCAATATCGTCTGCTATTTCTGGCAATACCTCTAATGAAGCAAACGAGGTATGTCTTCTCCCTCCTGCGTCAAATGGTGAAATACGAACCAAACGATGGACGCCTTGTTCTCCCTTAAGATAGCCATAAGCATATTCTCCAGAAATGAGAGCAGTTACACTCTTTAGACCGGCTTCGTCGCCATCTAGGTAGTCTAATTCGGTTACGGAGTAACCATTATCATTTGCCCATCTAGTATACATACGATATAACATTTCAGCCCAATCTTGTGCTTCCGTTCCACCTGCTCCTGGATGCAGTGTAATAATGGCATTGCATTGGTCATATTTGCCAGATAATAGCGTACTAATTTCTAGTTTTTCCACTTCCTTTTCCAGTTTTTTACTAGAACTTTCTACTTCCTCTAGCATATCCTCCATTGGCTCTAATAAGAGTAAATCATTCATTTCGATAACACCAGCTAATTCACGACTTACCTTTTGATAGGCTTCTATTTTGGATTTAATCTGGTTAATTTCCTTTAGAATACTAGCATTTTTCTTGCTCTCTTCCCAAAAACTTGCATCTAGGGTTTGTTCTTCTAAGTCCCTTAATCTTTGTTCTAAGTTAGCGATGTCAAAGAGAATCTCCGATTTCATTTATTTTTTCTTTTAATTTGGCTAATTTCTGTTTGTTCTCCTCTAAATCTATCACTCGTTTCTTACTCCTTTTTCAGTATGGTATAGTATTTAGTTAAATGACTATTCATTCTTCTATAAGATTATATAGATTTTTCAAAAATATGTCAACGAATTTTATTGTATAGATGTTTTCAAAACAAATTCAGGATTGCTTATTCGTATTTACATAAAATTGATTTTATGGTATAATTAGGATATGTCATTGAATGAAAGGAGTGTTAGATATGCCTGAAATCCGAAATCGTTTTCGTTCCAATTTAGCACATGGAATTAAATATACAGAAAGTAGATCTCATGAACCAGAATATATTAACCACTTCTTCCCTGTCATTCATCGCTATATCCAAAAATTAAAAGCACAAAATCCAGACCTTACCTTGGAAGAATTAAAGCAGATTATGGAGGAAGATATTTTTGAATTTTCCAAAGCAGTTTTTGTAGGCTGTAATGCACCAGACGCATACATTGAGTACGCTTGCAGTGCTTACCTAGCCAAAAATCCAAATGAACTGAACCGTATACTAACGCAAATTAAAGAAGAAGGCTTGCAAGCAAAAGATATCGCCTTTTATTCACAAGGAAATTGGTCCAAGGATTTACTCGAATATGTCCTTGTATTACAAGCAAATTTCCCAGAAACGTTAGAGAATTTGGAACAATTTCTGGAAAGAACAGATTTACCAGATATTTTGCACTCTACCCTATCTCCTCAAGAAAAAGCACGAACCGCCAATGAATATATCCGAAAAAGCATTAAAGCACCCTACCGAAAAGATTGTTTAACCGCTACCAATGTTTATTTATATGGTATTCGTGCCTATGTTACAGAGGACCGAGATATTCAAGAGAAACATTTGAGAACCAATTTAGTCGAATATATTACAGCTATGACTACCCAGTTAAAGAAATTTGGCTTTTTAGAGCAATATAGCCGTAAGCATGCAAAACAAGTTGAAACATTAGGAATTTCAAATCTTGCCTATTCAGAAACAGATTTAGACAAACTCTTAAACCTAAATTTTCTTTCTGCTTTACCAATCGACGAACTACTAGCACTTGCTGTATTTTGGCTTAATCGCTATACCAAGGAATTTGATACCTACGCCAATGCAATGTTTGCCATCAGAGAATTTGACCTACTACCACAAATGTTGGCCTCGAACAACACTTCTTCTGTTTTTGTACCAGAAGAACAGTTGAAAGATATGCTTGTTAAAATGAATACTCTATATTATCCATGTGTTCAATGTTTTGAAGAACACCAAGCAGAATGTAACATGTGTGAGATGGAATTAACAGAGGAAGAAGACAAAGGAAATTATGTCCTTTTCTCATATGAACCTCTTGCTGAAAGATTGCAAGAAGACTTTGGAACCGAGTATACCGAATATTTTAGCCAAGGTTCCTATGAAGCCAAACATGATTTAAGAGAAGATGTTCTCTTTTATGCAAAAATGCAAAGCCCAATTTATGCTGCAAAGACTACAAAGGACGAATTTCTAACCAGTATGCTCATTAGTTTGCAGAACAATCCGAACTTAGTCAATGGTGGCATTGTTTTAGAGCCAGAACTACCAGAAGAAAGTGTATTGCAACAGAGATTTATTGGGCTGGCACTAGACTATAACTTATCTGCACCAATCCGTCTTCATATCCGTTTGGATGATGTACGAGACTTTTTAACTAGTTTCCAGGATCATGCAAAAATACAAATTTATGAAGGAAATGAAGATTTTCGCTTGCCGAAAAACCAAATCATGAAAAATCATTTAGTTCTTCCCTTTGATAAGAAAATGCAAAAGTCCTTAAAAGACTATGCACGAAAGGAACTAGCAGATATGCCACCAAAATTACAAAGATGTGTTCAGCATTTGAATTTCTTGCGTGACCCTAAACAGGTTCCTCCCTACTTATTAACCACTGTTATCAATGAAAAGGGAAAGCCAGAACAAGTATTTCAAAAACGATACATTGATTTACAAGACGGTCTTACTTATACTTTAGAAGAGGGGAAATATGTTCTAGAAGAAACCGAACAAACAATGGAGGGAGATGAGCTAGATTATGAGCATGAATAAAGAAAAATTAATGGAGGCTTTTCAAGCAAAAGACTATCTTGCTTGCATTTCTTCCTTGCGAGAGGAAATCAAGAATATCCTTGTCCAAAAATTGCAAGAACAAAAGCCAGACTATACCTATACGAGCATTGTTCAACTCAAGGAATATGTATTTCGTTATTTAGACGAGAATGAAAAAAGAGCGGTTTTAATCCTATACAGGCACTCCTATGAAGCAATGAGCAAAGAATTTGAATTAGACGATTTATTAGATATTTACGAAAGCTTGAAATGACAAAAAGGAAACACTTTCATTTCGTTAGAAGTGTTTCCTTTTTGTCATTTCTCAAAGATTGCCTTTGCAACTCCTTGCTCTAATAATGTTGCATAAATATTTTTTAAGATAATGAGTATAATTGGTCCCAATAATAGACCCATTACTCCAATCCATTTGAAACCAGTATACATAGCAAGTAGTGTGAAAATAGGATGGATACCAATGTGTTTACTAACCAGTTTTGGTTCTAATAATTGGCGTACAATCGACATAATTGCCCATAGGATGAAAATTGCAATGGCTAGGCTAATATTTCCATCAAAGGCAGATAAGATTGCCCAAGGCAGCATGACCGTTCCTGATCCAAAGATTGGGAGAGCATCCACAAATCCAATTCCAAGCGCTGCCAAAAGTGGGTATCCTACTCCCAACCCCATCAGTCGGAAAACATATAATCCAATTACGGATATGACAAAAGAAATGAAAATCAAAATACACTCTGCCTTTAAGTATCCGCCCAAGGATTTCGAGATGGCTTTAATATGCAAGCCTATTTTTTTCACCCAGATTTTCGGAAGATGATGCTCTAACTGGTCAATCATATACACTTTATCTGTACACATGAAATACAGTGCTAGAAAAGAAATGATAATGCAAATAAAGATGTTGGGAATTTGTGAGGCCTGGTCAATAGTTTTTACAAGTAAATCCTTTGCCCAAGTAGAAATTTGGCTTAGTGTATCATTGGCCGCATTTTCTAAAGTTTTCACCACCGATTCGGATAATTGAAAACGAGATAAATCCACTTGAGAGGCAATTCCACTAATAAATTGAGAGCCCTTTTCAAAGTATTCATTCAAATTCAATAGCAAATTAGAAGCCTCTGAAACAATTGTAGCGACTGCCCAAACAATAATACCAATAATGATGGACAAGGCAATAACAAATACAATAATGGAACTCGCCTTTCTCCTTAAATGCGTTTTTCGCATAAAAAAGCGAATGGCTGGCTCAATCATAAGTGCTAAAATAAAAGCAATTAGAAATGGCAGATAAAAAATGGCCAATCGAAATCCAAGATAAAGAGCAATAACAGAAAGAATAAGAGGAATAACCTTACGAATTACCCTTGTTATATATTTCATATCAACAACCATATTGTTTCTCCTCTCTTCCTTCCCTATCTTATGCTCGTCCTCTGGAAAATATGTACAAGTAGTCTTTGGCAAAAGACTACTTGCTCCATTTGCTCATTTATTCAGCATTACATTGATTATCATGACAAATGTTTTCTAAAGTTTCACCAAGGCATTCGCAAGATACATTGTTGCTACAAGCCAAATCTCCAATGGTAAGAATACCAACCACTTGATTGTTTTCTACGATTGGTAATCTTCGTACTTTATTCTCCTTCATTACTTTTTCTGCTTTTTCTAAGTCATCCGATGCGTTACAACAACAAACTTGTGTTGTCATGATGTCTGAAAGTTTGGTCTGTTTTGGATCTTTTTGGCAGGCAATTCCACGAAGGACAATATCGCGGTCTGTAACAATCCCCACAATTTGATTTTCCTCATTGCAAACTGGCATACAGCCAACATGATTTTCTCCCATCATTCTACAACAGTCTTCTACTGATGTATTTGGATGAGCAACAATAATGTTTTGACACATACATTCTTTTGTTTTCATATCTTCTCTTCTTCCTTTCTTTAGAATAGTATTATTTTTTTCAAAAAAGAAAAAAGATATGCACTTTTCTTTGCATATCTTTCCTATTTTTTAATAGGACCAGTATGGATAATCTCCGTAGTCTGTATATTCATCTCTTGGATGCATTGGAGGGCGCGGTGGACGAGGTGGCATTGGAGGTCTTCCTGGATAATTTGGCCTTCCTAAAATTTGATTTAAGATTAGAATTTTAATTAAATCTAACAAAGTTGAATTGTTTGGCTTACGAGGAGGCATAATACGCCCTTCTTCCTCCCTATTTTCTTCCACTTTCTCAATTTCTTTTCCGCTTGGTTTTGCTTGAATACTCTTCTCTAAGTTTCGGTCAAATCTTGCGTTATTCCCACGTGTCATACTTCGACTGGTTCCTCGTGGCTCAACACTTCGATTGTTTTCTTCAACCTCTTCTCTTTTCTCATCAACTTCAAAATTGAAATAGATTTCCAGTGCCATTTTATTGACATCGTCTTCTGTGATTGGGTCGTAAAGGTTTTCACAGGCTTTTCGTATCATTGGTGTTAGCATTTTGTATACATCTGGATAGCACATGATTAAATCTGTTCTAGCCTCATATTCTGGGCGGTATGTAACCGACGCTTGGTAAGGTTCTTCTTGTGGAACAGGGTTACGGTCATTTGCTTTTGGATAGCCTAAAACTTCTCGCATATATTCGTCATAGTTGTAATACATAGTATAACCTCCTCATTTCTTGTTACCCTATACTATGTATTCTCCCCATTTTTGTTACAATTCTTTTACCAATTCTTTGAATTTTTCGCCTCTTTCTGCAAAGTTTTTGAATAAATCAAAACTTGCACTTGCTGGTGAAAACAAGACAACATCGCCTAATTGGGCTACTTCTTTTGCTGTGTTTACCGCTTCTTGCAGACTATCACACATATGAACAGAAATCTGTCTTTTTTCTTTTTTTACCTCTTGCATAACAGCCTCATAAATTTTTGGTGCGGTTGCTCCCATTAGTACCAATTCTCTTACATTATCCAAAATAGGCTTTGCAATTGGTGCATAATCTAAATGTTTATCATAACCACCTGCAATTAAAACAATATCTTCTTCAAAAGACTGTAGTCCAGCAATCGTACGAGATGGGCTAGTTCCAATCGAGTCATTGTACCATTTCGCACCATCGATTTCACGAACGAACTCTAAACGGTGCTCTACTCCCTTAAAGTTTTGGATAACCTCTCTTTGGGTATCTACATCCACTAAAGTTTCCGTTGCAGCAAGTGCCGTACAAATATTTTCAAAATTGTGTACGCCACGAAGAGGAATATCCTTTGTTGTAATGATATGTCTACGCAAGCCATCTTCGCTTTTCTTAATAATCCCATCTTCATAGAAATAGCCATTTTCTAATTTGGTCTTGCTACTGAAAAATACCACTCTACCTGGTACCGTTTCGGCTAGTTTTCTCGTAATAGCATTCTCATAATTGGTTACAAAAATACCTCTCTCACTTTGGAAATGGAAAATATTTTCCTTACATTCAATATATTCCTCATAAGATTTATGGATATCTAAATGATTTGGTGCAATATTCGTAATAACGGCAATATCTGGACTGATTTTCGTATCCATGAGTTGGAAACTACTTAATTCTAATACCACAATCGTTTCATTTGTCATTTCACGAAGTTTTGTGAAGATTGGATAACCAATATTACCACCTAAATAGCAAGGATAGCCTTTCTTTTGCACCATCTCATAAATGAGTGTTGTAGTCGTTGTTTTGCCATCACTTCCGGTTACACCAATTACCTTACCTGGACATAATTCTAATACTAATTCAATTTCTGAGGTAAGGACTGCTCCTCTTTCTACCTCGGCTACAATTTCTGGTGTATCTGGTCGACAACTTGGAGAACGGAAGATAATATCAAAACCATGCAAGTAAGATAAATTATCTTCTCCAAAGTGTTTCTGAATGCCTAATTCTTCTACCTTCTGTAAAATTTCTGGGTCGATTTTTGCGTCTTCTCGTTTATCGAAAACGGTAGTATCACAGGCAAAAGAATGTAGATACGCAAGAAGTGGCTTGTTGCTTACTCCCATTCCTATCACTGCTACTTTTTTTCCTCTTAAATATGCTTCAAATTCTTCTAATTTTTGATTATAGTACATGGTAATCCTCCTATCGCATGCTTGGTATTTTCATATGTGCTAACATCTTTTGAACCGATTGTTCTGGAGCGGTATCCTCTGTTACATCGATTACAATCGTTTTCTCATATTGCTTGTAATACCCTGCTTTTTCTTGTAATTCATCTCTTTCTTGAATATGTTCTTTCAATTCCTGTTTGAATTTTGCTTCATCTACTATTGTTTGATTTTCGGTATATTGTATGTATTTTCTGCGAATTCGTTCTTCTAAACTTGCGGTAATAAAAAAATGGTAATCGGTTTCTGGGTACATTTTCATAATATCGCGAGAAGATAAAATAACGTTATACTTTTCTTGAAAACTGCGAATGAGCGCTCTTCCAAAGGCATACAACTTTTGGTTATTGGCTACTTGACTCATTTGTGATACTGCCATCGAAGATGCCTCAGACTGTAAGTCTTTTTCTTCCATTTTCTTGCCATTCCAATAAATCACGCTTTCACGATTTTCGATTTCAACAGATAATTTCTGCTGTTTCAAGATTTCCAAAGGGTCTAATCCGCTTGCTTGTTTGGCCAATTCTTTACCGGATAGTCCAGACTTTAGCAAGGTGGCGACTACTGCTCGATAGATATTTCCGCCATGTAGGATAATACTATCTGGTATGCAATCTAGGAGTTTTCGCGCCATGGTTGTTTTTCCTGCTCCTACTAATCCTTCTATTCCAATTACAATATGCTCCATTGTTTCTCCTTATCTTTCTTCTAATTTTTCCAATAGGTCCTCTCGGATTTTTTCAAAAATTGCTTGCTTGTTTTTCTCTCGATTATCTCCTGCAAAAGAAACTTCTCCTGTTACAAATTCCCCTTGGTGAAAAATAGCGTAATATGCCTTTTGCACTGCAATATTTCCATTTTGCGGGTCTGGTCTTCCAAGAATACCAGTGGTTCCTATTCCCCATTCTGTATTTGCCATTTGACTAGCACACTTTGCCATTTCTTGAGCTACTTCTTTACTATATACGGTATATTTTGCAATGGTGTCTTTTTTTACACCAAATCTTATTTTTTCTTCATTATGATAGGTTACTAAGCCAAGACGAAATATGTCAGAGCTGCCAGATATATTCGTGATTTCAGAGGCAAGATAACCTCCAGTACAAGATTCCATCGTAGCAATGTGTTCGCCTCGCTGTTGTAATTTTTGAACAATTTCTTTCATTTTTTCAAATCCTTTACTTTTTTCTTCTTCATTATATACCAGTTAATTTCTAGAAACAATGTATATTTTGATTTTTTTCGTTCAAACTATAGATTAGAAATGGAGGTGTTCCAAATGGCAGATAAAAGCAGTAAGAAAAATAATTCTTCAAAGTCTAACAGCAACTCACAAAACAACAATAAAAACAACTCACAAGATTGTAATCAATAAGAACGCAAAAAACAGCATTCCTTTTTTCGAAATGCTGTTTTTCTTTTATTCTAAATATTTCTTTAAGAACTTTCCTGTATAACTCTTTTCGTTTCGTACAATTTGTTCTGGAGTGCCAACACCAACAATTGTTCCACCTTTATCTCCGCCTTCTGGTCCTAAGTCAATAATATAGTCTGCGGTTTTAATTAAATCTAAATTATGTTCAATAACCACAATGCTATTTCCGGTATCCACCAATCGTTGCAAAATATTGACCAAACGATGAACGTCTGCGATATGAAGACCGGTGGTTGGTTCGTCCAAGATATATAGCGTCTTTCCAGTTGCCTTTTTCGATAATTCAGTTGCAAGCTTAATACGTTGTGCTTCTCCACCAGACAAAGTAGTAGATGGCTGTCCAAGTCTAATGTATCCTAATCCTACATCATAGAGTGTTTGGATTTTACTATGGATACGCGGTACATTTTTGAAGAATTCTAAGGCTTCTTCTACAGTCATATCCAGAACATCAGAAATAGTCTTTCCTTTGTATTTTACTTGCAAGGTTTCACTGTTGTATCGCTTTCCTTTACATACTTCGCAAGGGACATAAACATCTGGTAGGAAGTGCATTTCAATCTTAATAATACCATCTCCGCTACATGCCTCACACCTTCCCCCTTGTACATTGAAACTAAACCTACCCTTTTCATAGCCCCTCATTTTGGCTTCATTGGTACTAGCAAAAATATCTCGGATAAAGTCGAATACTCCTGTATAAGTTGCTGGATTAGAACGAGGCGTTCTTCCGATTGGAGATTGGTCAATGTTAATGATTTTATCGATATTTTCAATTCCTTTAATTTCTTTATGGGCACCAGGCTTTTCATTCGAACCATTGATTTCTTTGGCTAAGGATTTATACAAGATTTCATTGATGAGCGTAGATTTGCCAGAACCTGAAACACCAGTTACGCAAACAAATTGACCAAGTGGAATTTTTACACTTAGATTTTTTAGGTTGTTTTCCCTTGCTCCAATAATCTCAATGGATTTCTTATTGGATTTCCTTCGCTTTTCTGGTACTAAAATCTTCTTTTTGCCACTTAAATATTGTCCTGTAATGGAGTCTGAAATTTGTTTGATTTCTTCAGCAGTTCCTTGTGCAATGACATTTCCGCCATGTACCCCTGCTCCTGGACCGATATCGATAATTTGGTCTGCTGCATACATCGTATCTTCGTCATGTTCTACGACAATTAAGGTATTTCCTAAATCTCTCAATTTCTTTAAGGTAGCAAGTAGTTTATCATTATCCCTTTGATGTAATCCAATGCTTGGCTCATCTAAGATATATAGCACACCTGTTAAACCAGAACCAATTTGGGTTGCCAAACGAATACGTTGTGCTTCTCCTCCAGATAAAGAACCAGCACTTCTTGCCAATGTTAGATAGTCTAGTCCTACATCAATTAAGAATTGAAGACGTTTATTGAGTTCTTTCAAAATTTGGTCTGCTATTATAGCATCTTTCTTACTAAGTTCTAAGCCATTTAAGAAGTCTTTAATCGCGTCAATCGACATTTCCGTTAATTCGTTAATGTTCTTTCCACCTACACGAACAGCAAGACTTTCTTTCTTCAAACGAGTTCCTTTACAAGTTGGACAATCCAAATTGCTCATATACATTTCATAGAAATCTCGCATTCCTTGAGATTTGGTTTCGGAATGTCTTCTTTCTAAGGTTGGCAAAACGCCTTCAAATGGTGCTGTGAATTTTCGCACACCAGCTGGCGACTCATAGACAAAATCGATTGCTTCTTCTCCTGTTCCATAAAGGATTTTCTCCATAAACTCACGAGGAAGCTTTTTAATCGGTTGCGAGATATCTACGCCATATTTATTGGCGATACTTTCAAAATACATTTTTGCCATGGTTTCACCTTTTTTAAGGGCACTTGAGCCAAAGGCTTTTACACCATCATACAAGGTCTTATTTTTATCTGGAATGATTAAGTCCTCGTCCATTTTCATCAAATAGCCAATTCCCATACAATCTGGACAGGCACCAAGTGGGTTATTGAAAGAAAACATACGTGGCGATAATTCCTCAAAACTAATGCCACAGTCTGGGCAAGCATAGTTTTGGCTAAATAACCTTGTTTCTTGCCCCACAATATCTACACTCACTAAATTGTTGGCATAGCGAAGTGCTGTTTCCACGGACTCCGTTAAGCGAGAACGAATATCTTCGTGAATTACCAATCTGTCTACTACGATTTCAATATTATGCTTTTTCTTACGGTCAATTTCAAAATCGTCAGTTAATTCGTAAATCTCCCCATCAATGCGAACACGAACAAACCCTTCTTTTTGGTAACTCTCTAATTGTTTGGTAAATTCGCCTTTTCTTCCATGAACAATCGGTGCTAATACTTGGATTTTGGTTCCTTCTTCTAGCCCCATAATCTCGTCCACAATTTGGTCAATGGTTTGCTTTTGAATTTTCTTCCCACAATTAGGACAATATGGCACACCAATACGAGCATAAAGTAAACGAATGTAGTCATAGATTTCGGTTACGGTTCCAACCGTTGATCTGGGGTTTTTGGAAGTTGTTTTTTGGTCAATGGAGATGGCTGGAGATAGTCCGTCAATCGACTCTACATCTGGTTTTTCCATAAGACCTAGGAATTGCCTTGCATAGGAAGATAGACTTTCAACATATCTTCTTTGTCCCTCTGCATATAGGGTATCAAAGGCTAAAGAAGACTTACCAGAGCCAGAAAGTCCTGTTACCACAACTAATTTATCTCTTGGTATTTCTAAACTAATATTTTTTAAGTTATGCACTTTTGCTTCTTTGATTATTATTTTATCGTTCATCTTGTATCTCCTCCTGTAACTTGCCCTATTATATCCTACTTTCAAAATAAAAACAATAGTTTGGTATATACTTCTTGTATTTTTTCATAAAAAGCGGTAACTCCTAGTCCTATTCAGAGTTACCATTTCCTTATTTATCCAAAATGCTCGTTGATGGCGTTTCCAATCTCGTAGCAAATGGGATAGAAACAAATTAGTCCCCCTAATGCCAGTAAGATGAGTAAGCCTATGCACGCCTCCTTATCTCCTTCGATCAGACACCGAAAGGCATTGGAAACATTGTAGTTATATATGGAGCTAAACAAGAAAATAACGAATGCACCCGTAATCACAAGTGCAAAAATACCTCCTAAAATCTTAAGAAATATTTTCACTGTTTTCACCCTTCTCAAAGTTTTTCATACCAATATTAGGACGATACTGGTATGTTTCTGGTACAATTATAACACCAAATGCTTTTTCTATCAACTTTTTACTATTTCTCTTCCAGGTACCCCTACTACTACTTTTCTTTGTCCAATCGATTTTAAGATAACAGCACCAGCTCCAATTTTTACATCATCGCCAATACGAATTGGTCCTAAAATTTTGGCTCCACAACCAAGCATAACACGATTTCCGAATATCTGGGTGTCTTTTGTGTTTATCTTTTCCCGTTCCACCTAAAGTTACTCCATGATAAATAGTGCAATCATCTCCAATAGTTGCAGTTTCCCCAATCACAATTCCCATCCCATGGTCTATCAGTAGCCTTCTTCCAATTTTCGCACCTGGGTGGATTTCAATCCCAGTAAGAAATCTTCCTAATTGTGAAATTAGTCTAGCAAGAAAGAACCTATGATGGAGGTATAGAAAATGTGCTATTCGATGGAAAACGAGAATGTGGAAACCTGGATATAGTAAAATAGTCTGTAACACATTGGGACAGGCTGGGTCTTTTTCCTGTATATTTTTCGCATCTTCATAAAGTTCCTGTATCCATTTCATAAAAATATCACCTAATTTAGCGTATGTAGAATGCCAAATTAGGTGATATTTTTTTAGCGACTTCTTTCTAGTTCTTTAATTTTATCTCGTAATTCTGCTGCTTTTTCAAACTCCATCGCCGCTGCGTGTTTTAACATCTCATCTGTTAATTTATTGATAACATCTTCGATACTCTCTTCTTTGCCAATCTTGTATTCCGCTTCTGCCTCTTCCAAAATACTGGCTCGAATTGCTTCTCGTACAGACTTCTGAATGGATTTTGGTGTAATACCATGTTCTTCATTGTATGCTTGTTGGATTTTTCTTCTACGATTGGTTTCGTGGATTGCTTTTTCCATCGACTCTGTTAATTCGTCCGCGTACATAATAACCTTTCCCTCTGTGTTTCTAGCAGCACGTCCAATCGTTTGGATCAAGGAACGTTCCGAACGCAAAAAGCCTTCCTTATCTGCGTCTAGAATAGCTACCAAGGATACTTCTGGGATATCTAGTCCCTCTCGTAACAGGTTAATTCCAACTAATACATCAAATTCGCCTAAACGTAAAGAACGAATAATCTCCATTCTTTCCAATGCCTTGATTTCGGAGTGCATATATTTCACACGAATATCTAGCCCTGCTAAATAAGCAGATAAATCCTCTGCCATTTTCTTGGTTAGTGTTGTTACCAAAACTCTTTCATTTTTGGCAACTCTTTCGTGGATTTGCTCAATTAAGTCATCTACTTGATTGGTAACCGGTTTTACTTCAATTTTTGGGTCTAACAAGCCAGTTGGACGAATAATCTGTTCGACCACATTATCCTTTGCGTGTTCTTTTTCATAATCTGCTGGCGTTGCACTTACAAATACACATTGGTTAATACGTTCTTCAAACTCTTCAAAGCGAAGCGGACGGTTATCAAAGGCGGACGGCAAGCGGAACCCATAGTTGACCAAGGACTCTTTTCTGGCTCGATCTCCGTTATACATAGCCCTTACCTGTGGAATGGTTGCGTGGGACTCGTCAATGAGCAATAAGAAATCTTTTGGGAAATAGTCAAATAATGTGAATGGTGGACTTCCCGCTTCTCTTCCACTAATATGTCTAGAATAATTTTCAATACCTTGGCAAAAGCCTGTTTCTTTCATCATTTCGATATCAAAGTTGGTTCGTTCTTCAATACGCTGTGCCTCAATGAGTTTTCCATTTTCTTTGAAAAAGCGGATACGTTCCTCCTTTTCTTTTTCAATGGTTTCAATGGCTCTTTCCATTTTATCACTGGTTGTAACATAATGCGAATTTGGGAAAATCATAACATGGTTTCTCGCACCAATCACTTTGCCAGTTACCGGATTGATTTCTTGTACTTTTTCAATCTCCTCTCCCCAAAATTCGACACGGATGGCACTTTCATTTTGGTCAGATGGATAAATCTCTACAATATCTCCTTTGGCACGGAAAGTTCCACGTTTGAAATCCAATTCATTTCTTGTATACTGCATCGCAATTAACTTTTTCAAGACTTCATTTCGTTCTTTCTTCATACCTGGTCGAAGAGAAATTATCATGTGCTCGTAGTCGATTGGGTCGCCTAATCCATAAATACAAGATACAGACGCAACAATGATAACATCTCGGGTTTCAAACAAAGAAGCGGTTGCAGAATGGCGAAGTTTGTCGATTTCGTCATTGATGGAAGAGTCCTTTTCTATATACGTATCCGAAGACGCAATATATGCTTCTGGTTGGTAATAGTCATAATAGGAAACAAAATATTCTACATTGTTTTCTGGAAAGAACTCTTTGAATTCACTATATAACTGTCCTGCTAATGTCTTGTTATGTGCCAAGATAAGAGTTGGTTTTTGCACTTTTTCAATGATGTTTGCCATCGTAAACGTTTTACCAGAGCCTGTAACGCCTAGAAGTGTTTGGAACTTCTTTCCCTCTTGTATTCCCTTTGCCAAATATTCGATTGCTTGTGGTTGGTCGCCTGTTGGCTTGTATTCAGAATGTATTTTGAACATGAATTATCTCCTTTATTTCATTTTCCGATACCCGTTTTTATCTGCTCTAATTCTTTCAATCATTTCTTTTTCTTACTAATACTTCTAATAATATCTCTATTCTAGCATTTCTATATAAAAAATACAAGATATGTATTCGTTACCTTGGTTCTTTATTCACTCTCTATCTTCGCATTGACAAGATTTTTTCTTTTCGATATACTTTTATACAAAGGGGAATTTATTCTATGAAAACAAGAAGATTATTCATTGTATTATTCGTAATTATTGCCATTTTATTAGTTATTCTTTTTTGCAAAATAAAAGGCATATTTCCTATCAAAACGGCCAAATATACAGATAAGGACATCGAAGACCTTGTATTAAAAGGTGTCGAGAATTATAACGGACATCAAAGTTTTTCCTATGATTTAGTAGAAAACTCTAAGGGAAATACTTATACAAGGCGTTTTTTCCATAAGGGGCAGAAAGAAAAAATAGTAGTTACTGCTGATACTCGCTCTCATTCTTCAACTGGTTTTTCTGTTATCACAACCGATAAAAAAAGATATTCTGTCAGTCCAAAAGATAAACTAATTCTTTGGGAAGAAAGTTCAGAAACAAATACTCCTGTAATCAGTTTTCTTCAAAGTGATTTATTACATATTATTGATACACGTAATAATGGAAATCACAATACTCGAACGACCTTCCGATATATTCGTGAAGAAAAATTAGAAGGCAAAGACTGTATTGTAATCTCAGTTGATGTTTTTTACTCCTATGATGGCACTTATGTCAAAGATAGTTCAGATGGAAGACCACACTCCGTGTACTGGATTGAAAAGTCTACTGGTTTCCTATTAGGCGCTAGTCAGGTGGAGCCAGACGAGCAAGAAAAAAATCTTACTCCACAGCTAATTCTCAAAGACCTCACATTTGGAGAAATTCCAGATAAAGAATTTGAGGTCCCAACAGAAAAAGATGTATACAAGATAATCCAATCAAAATAAAAGCAGGGATTAAATGTCCTGCTTTTATCTCCTAAATATATCATATCCTTTTTTTCCTTGATTTCTTCCTATTTCTTCGATATAATCTTTATGTCAACATTTTGTATTGGAGGTGTTTTTGATGTTTCTGGATTTCCTGAAACGTCAGCCATGTCTTCAGAAGTTGTTCTTCCGAAGACCGGACGAAGCGTACGAACTGTTCTTGGCACTTACCACGCGGACAGAGCTCTCTGGGCTTTCTTTCTATGAGAGGATTATCTGTATCGCAAACAATGTCACCATGACAGATGTTCAGCATATCCACGACTCCCTTTCCTCCAAAGTGAATGATTTCATGGAGATTACCAAAGAGCATTACCCCGACATCCACGAAATCTCCAAAGAAGAGGCAATTCGCAGCACAGGCAAGGTCTATGCGGCCAAGATTTTTGCCTATTTCGACGGCTTTTACCTTGTCAACGGCGTGTTTTTCTATCAGAAACTTCCGAACAGTAATTACTGGAAGCGTATGGAGGAACCGCTGAAGACAGCTACTGGACGGGTAGACCCTCATTACGCAGTACCGATTTACACCGGTTATCCAGAGAACTTTCGGTTCTCCTTCTGCGGTGCGTGCGGGGACGTAAATTACTTGCAGCAGAGCGATGTACAGTTCTTTAGCGAGAAATTTTATATCGACTCCCCTGTTCCCGCTTCTGACTCGTCGGATGTGGCAATCTGCCTGTAACACTTCGTTCACTCAACACCAAGCAAACTGGAGCACATGACCATCAACAGTCGTGTGCTCCAGTACTTTTATCACCAAAAACTTCAGGCTAGCCTCGCAAGGCCAGCCTGAAGTTTTTCACAAATGGATTACGTACAATAGTCTAAGAAGTCAACAAGAAACCAAAAGAGATTTCCAGCAGACTCTTTGTCGAACTTGATAAACTTTTCCCGTTTTTCCATGCGTTTCTGATAAAATTTATCAGAAAAGTACGGCAGGACTGCCTCGTCAAAACCATCGGGTTCAATAACCTTTCCAGTCGTATAGTCCTTTACAATGACTTTACTATACTTTTTCGGTATTTCCCCTTTGATTTCTAATTTTGGCGTATTGCCATAGCAGGTCAAAAAGGCCACTGTGCAGTAGACGGTTGTGTCCATGTTGGCATTCCTCCTTAGCCGTATCAATATTTTGCACTTTTCTATCGTATCATAATTTACATAATTTTTCAACCATGTTTAATCAATCACTAATTCCATTCCAACTCCTACTTCATGAATGGTCAAAGTTTTTGCCATCTCTATTTTTGCATCTAAGGAAATACAATGACATGGATAGAGTAAGGATACCTGATTTTCTTTTAGGTATTGGATTGTTCCTTTCAATTTTTCATTTTTTTCAAATAAATGAAAACCGCCAATTACTCCTAAAACTCGATTGTCTTGACAGATTTTTTTCGCATAGTCTATGATATTACAAATTCCGCTATGTGAACAGCCTGTAATGATAAACAAGCCTTTTTCACTTTGATGAACCATCGCGCTATCGTCTTTCATAGTATCTGCTATGGTTTTTCCTTGCTCGGTTCTTACCCCAATTTGTTCTCTTTTTTCAAAGAGATGTATATCTGGTATTTCTCCTAGAAAAGTAATGTTTTTGCTAACTTTAACTGGCTGTTTCGTCAATTTTAGTTGACAGGCCTGTGCTAATACTTCTCTCGTTATTGGACTTCCTATCTCTTCTTGTTC
>Ga0137297_10245_pt1 | contig 42439 bp, 39 predicted proteins | sample RamsorincwithD2O_FD_97191 | JGI IMG/M metagenome (GOLD analysis project Ga0137297, IMG submission 97191) | Mouse cecal microbial communities from Vienna, Austria - Mucin amended with D2O | ecosystem: Host-associated > Mammals > Digestive system > Large intestine > Cecum | place: Austria: Vienna...
AATCTAACGAAAACTGAATAAATCAAATCGAAGAGAAAAAGGAGATAAATATATGGAAGGCCAATTAAGAGTAACCCCACAGGATCTGATCAACACTTCAACCGATTTCAGCTCAAGAGGACAGACCGTTAATTCTTTAACCCAGGAAATGTTATCCTTGGTATCCGGGTTAAGCGGCATTTGGGAAGGCGACGCGGCAGGCGCCTACACCAAGCAGTTCTCCGCATTGTCCGGGGACATCGGCCAGATTAACAACAAGATTAAAGAGCATGTGGAAGACCTTCAGGAGATGGCGAAGAGATACCAGGCCGCAGAAGATACCAATACCGATGCCAATGCGGCGATGTCTTCAAACTTAATCGATTAATTTTACAAATAGTCAGAAAAATCAGGCTTTGCACCAGGTATCTGGTGCAAGGCCTTAAAAAGGGTAGACAGGATGGAAGCAATGAAGAAAAAGGGCATAAATTGGAAAAAACTTTTGGTTTTCACTTCTATATTGCTGCACATTATGGCGTGGACTGCCGCAGCGGCGGAGCCAGGGACGATTGTGAGCTATGGGCTGGAAGGGGAGCGGCTGATCCTGTATGTCCAAGGGGCAGGGACGGCGGAGGGGCTTCAGTGCCAGATAGGGACTACTCCCTGCACGGATATTACCATTGAGCTGATGACGGAGCAGGAAGTGCCGGTGAAAACCCTGCTGCTGATCGATAATTCTTTGTCTGTAAAACAGAAATACCGGCCAATGATCAATGAGATAATGAATAATCTGGCGGCAAACCGTATCCCTGGGGAACAGATTACGGTTGCGGCTTTTTCGGATAAAATTACCTATCTGTTGGAAGGCAGCAGCGATTACGCCCAGTTGAAGCAGGTGCTGGATGGGATTACCTACCAGGATCAGGAGACTTACTTGACGGACGTGCTGTATGAGGTGTTAACGGCCTGGAATCAGGAGGGGGATGCCACGTTTAAGCGGATGGTGATTGTGTCTGACGGCGTGGACAATAAGGCGATTGGATATACCAAGGAAGAGCTGTATGAGCTGTTAAAGCAGCATCCTTACCCCATCTATACCATTGGCTGCTCTTCAGGGGGAAATGACGGCGGCGATGCCCTAAAAAATATGTTTGCCCTGTCACGGATGACCAACGGGGAATCCTGGCTCTTAGATGAGGTGACGGATTCTATGGCGGTAGCCAATGCGGTGGCTCAGGGGAATCTGCTGTGGAAGGTGTCGGTGGCTTTGCCGCCGGAGCTGTGCGACGGGACGGCCAGGGCAGTTAAGCTGACGGTGGTGGCGGATGGCCAGCCGATGGAAGGGACGGCTACGGTGGGGATGCCTTTTGTGGCGGCTGTGCCTACACAGCCGGAGACGGAACCGGAAACCACTACGGAAGAGGAGACGGAGGAGGAAACGGAGGAAGAGGAGACAGAACCAGAGATAGAGGAAGAGCCGGAGGATTCCACCAAGAAGATGATTATCATGATTGCCATCTTCGGCAGCTGCGGCTTGCTAATCATCGCCGCGGTTACGGTGCTTATCGTCCGGGCAGTGAAGAAAAATAAAAAGGAAAATGAATTTGAGATGGCTCCGGTTAACGCTTACCAGGATGTAAGCGCCGCCCAGGGGTTTGGAGGCAGCGCCGTAAGCCCGGGAGGAGGCTTAAGCGGCCTGTCAAGGGATACGGGCAGCAACACGGCCATGGTATGGGGAGATTCCCAGCGCACATATATGCTGGTGCTTACGGACTTGAATAACCCGGTGAGAACTTTTGAGGCTCCTTTAAGAACCTCGGTGGTCATCGGGCGCAGCCGCAGCGGCGGCTGCCAGATTATCCTGGATTATGACCGGTCGGTATCCCACAGGCACTGCCAGATCCAGGTGGCAAACGGGCAGATCCGGGTGATGGATTTAGGCTCTCGGAATGGAACTCTTGTGAATGGGAAACGGGTAATCCAGGAGGCAGTATTAAACAGCGGCAGTGTGCTGACCCTTGGAAATCTGAAAATGAAAGTTGAGCTGCGTTGATGAAATTATTGTGTGATGGATTTAGCGAAACAGGGCTTAAACGGACCATAAACCAGGATTCAATCGGGATGTTTCCTGGGGAAGGCGAGGGGCTTTTTCTGGTGTCTGACGGGATGGGAGGTCATTCGGAAGGAGAAAGAGCCAGCCAGGCCATAGGGGAAGCCTGCAGGCAGTGGTGGGAGGCTCGGCAGGAGAGGGAAATACGGCCTGGGTTTCAGGAAACCATGGGCCAGCTTAAGGAATTGCTGGGCCAGGCCAGCCGGAAAATCTGGGAGGATACGAAGGAAGGGGAGATCTGCGGGGCTACCGTGGTGCTTTTATGGATCCAGGAAGGTTCCTACGGGCTAATCTGGTCAGGGGACAGCCGCTGTTATTTGGCGGATCAAAGATTTTTAGGCACGCGCATCAGGCAGCTTACCATTGATGATGTGTGGGAGAACCAGCCGGAGCTGTCCCAGCAGTTTTCAAAGGATGAGATTTTAAGCCATCCCAACCGGGGAAGGCTGGTGCGGGCGGCGGGCGTTAAGAAAGAGTTTACCTGTACGGCCCAGACCGGAATCCTGGAAAGGAAAATGCTGTTTGCCTTGTGCAGCGACGGCGTATATAAATGCATGGAGCCGGAAGCCCTTAAGGAAGCACTTAAGCTTGCCATAAAGGGGGATGGTTTGGCAAGACCCTTGGCGGATATGGAAAATGCGGTGTATGAGAACCAGGCTCCGGATAATTTGTCCTGCGTCCTGGTGAAGGTTACGGAGTAGGGGATGGGAGCCGCAAGGAAGGTTATGGATGGCGGAAAGTGGTCATTCACCCCAAAAAACCTGCTGTCTGTCAGTTTTTTCCCCATAAGCATGGAGGGAATGGTATGATTAGGCCAACAAGTTAAATACCTTGCGGCATTGCCCGCAGAAATAAAGCAACGGAAAGAGTGAGCGAGTATGGATGAGTTTAAAGTAAAGCTGGATCGAATGAGAGGATCCGCAGACGAAAACAAAAAGATAGTCAAAGAACTATCAAGAGCCCGCAACGACCTCTATGGCATAAAAAGGCGGCTCAGCTTCCGGATCAGCCAGAGGGAGAGGATCGACAGGCGGCTGAATATGCAGATGCAGGCTCTGGATGATGAGACGGCTAAACTGGATAAGGCCACATCCGCTTTATCGGAAATTATCGGGTTATATGAGAAAACGGAAATGGAGCTGTGCGGGCAGAAGGCGCCGGATGAGAATAAGTCACCAGCAGATATGTTGATTGATTTTATATGGCCGACCTTTAGGCCGGGCGTAATTCCCGGGCCGCCCAGGCCGCATTTTCCGACGATTGATCCCAGCGACTTTTTTGAAAAATTTCCATTTATCCCTGCTGCCTGGATCCCGGTACTGATTCCGGTGGGATTCCCGCCCCTGGTTCCTGCAATCATTATTGCACCATGGATATATAAAGGCCATGTGCCCCTGCCTTGGATCTTGTCCGTCCTCAAAGGGCCAGAAACCATTAATAATGGCGATGGAGAGAAAGTCCTTCCCTGGAAGTCGGAATGGAAATGGGGCGACCCCAATGAAGAAGATACGAAAATCCGGGCAGATACTACGGAATGTGTCGTTTCCAAAGCCATTAAAGATGCGGCGAAACGAGGGGAAAAGGACGGGGCGAAAGGGATCGATAAGGCGGCCAATGCCGCTTCGGATAGGTATGAAAAGGTAAAGGATAAAGTAGAGGACTTCGCGGATAAGCACAGCACGACAAAAGAAACAAAGCAGGTTTATGATACGAAAACCAAGCAGTGGACAGATGTGGACACGGAGGATAAGAATGCAAGCAAGGCCTTTGACGACGAATTAGAGCGGAGCAAGATGGGAACGGATGTAAAGGCTACCTTGTTCACGGCGAGTACTTCCGGAGCCCTTTGGTCCTCCGGGGAAGCTGCCATCGAGGGGAAAATCGGCGGGGTGGTTCCGGGATCGGCATCCGCCAAGGCAAGCTTCGGAGAGGCAGAAGCCCATGCAGACGGGTATATGGGGCTGTTCCAGGCGGATCCTACCACGGGAGAGCTTCAATTTAAGCCGGGCATCGGCGTAAGCGCCGGAGCCAGCGTTACCGCATTTTCCGCAGAAGAGCAGGCCATGTTAGGCGGCGATATGCTGGGAGCTTACGTAAAATCTACCCAGACCGTGGGAAAGGTAGGCGCGGAGGTAGAAGCGAACGTAGGCCTTTACGATAAGGACGGGAAGTTTAACCCCACGGCTTACGCCGGATTCGGCGCCCAGGCCATCGCCGGGGAGATTACCGGCGCTGTAGGCGCTAAGGTTCTTGGGGCGGACGTGTCGGCTTCCGGAAGCTTAAATTACGGCGTGGGGGCTCATGCCAATGTAGGCTATAAGGATGGGAAGCTGTCCTTGGATGTGGGCGCTACATTAGGCGTAGGAGCCAGCGTGAAGCTGGAGGTCGATATAGGGGGAACCATTGACGCGGTAAAGGATTTAGGCCAGGCGGCATGGGATAAGGCTGGAGATGCGTTTGATAGCGTCAAAGGCGGGCTGAAGAAATTAAAATTCTGGTAAAGCAGTTGGGTCTAAGGAGCAGGGAGGAAGCTCCCTGGGGCGATAAAAGATAGGAGAGTCGGATATGGAAAGTCAATTTTTGCCAATCGGAAGCGTTGTACAGTTAAAAAATTCTACGGCTTGTGTGATGATAGCCGGGTATCTTCCCACCGGGCCGTCCAGGCCGGGATATGTGTGGGATTATTCCGGGATGAAGTTCCCTTTAGGGTATGTGGCGGACAATGAGATTTACTGCTTCGACCAGGATCAGATTGAAACCGTCCATGCCCTGGGATACCAGGATCAGGAACAGTTTGCCTTTATCCGGTCGATGAACTATACTGCAGAGAAGATTAAGGCAGAAACCATGGCCCGGGAGGGGCAGAACCAGCAATAGGGAGGTAAGTAAGGGATGTTTGAGAAGACGTTGCCGATTGGATCAGTTGTATTGTTAAAGAATGCCACGAAGCGTTTGATGATCTTGGGCTATAGCCGTTACCAGGCAGGAGACCAGACGAAGGTATATGATTACTGTGGCTGTACCTATCCGGAAGGGTTCATCAGCCCGGATAAGACTGCGGTGTTTGATCATGAGCAGATTGCCCAGATTTACGCTTTGGGATACCAGAATGACGAGCAGATTGCGTTCCGCCAAAGGTTAGGGCAGGTGTTGGCAAACAGGAAATAAGAAAAGTAAAAAAGCCGGATAGACATAAGAAGATGCTGTCCGGCTTTTAGCGGTTACAAAAAGGCCTGCTTAAAGCGGGCGCTTAAGTTCGTTTAAGGAGGCGGGATTAAGTTGAGATGTATAAAATGCGGGAGTGAATTAAAGCCGGGAGCCAGGTTTTGCAGTAAGTGCGGCGCGGTGAACGGCCCGGGAGGATATCCCCCTTCCGGCTCTAAAAAGGAGAAAAAACCTACGGCATTGATTGTGGTGCTAATTATCCTGCTGGTGTGCCTGGTTTTATCCATAGGCGGGATTGCGGCTTACCAGATGGGCGTGTTCGACAGCTTTCTTCCCGGTTCCCGGACGGAAGAGACGAAAGGGGACAGAAAGGATAAAGGCGATAGAGATAAGAAGCGGGATGATGAAGGCGATGAAGATGACCAAGATCGCCGGGATGATGAAGATGATGAGGATGACCAAGATCGCCGGGATGATGAAGACGATGAGGATGACCGAGATCGCCGGGATGAGGATCGGGACAGTCGGGGAGAGAGCCGCGGGGAAGGCCGGGAAACGGCTCCATCATCTGCAGTGGAGGAAACCACAGCCGCATCTTCCCTTCCTACCATGGATCCCACCGGAGCCGTCACGGAAGCGCCTGCCATGGACCAGACCACGGCAGCTATGCCTACCTTATCCGGCCAGGGGGCGGGGATGGGAGTTCCCAGCCAAGCTCCGGCACAAGGCGGCTATCCCGCAGGAGGAAGCCAGGATTACATCCTTCCGGACAGCAGCACCAGGCAGCTGTCTTATGGGGATATCGCTGGGCTGACTAAGGAGCAGCTAAGGATTGCCAGAAATGAAATTTATGCCCGCCACGGCAGGATGTTTACTTCGGAGGAGCTGCAAAGCTACTTTAACAGCAAATCCTGGTATCGGGGAACTGTTAGCGCCAGCTCCTTCTCGGAGAATATGCTAAGTCAGTTGGAGAAGGATAATATCAAGCTGATCCAGGAGCGGGAGAACGCCCTTCAGTAGAGGGGAAAAACACAAAAGAGGGAGGAAAAAGGTATGTTTTGTCCGAAATGCGGGGCGAATTTAAAGGATGGATCAAGGTTTTGCAGCAAGTGCGGATCCAGCATCGGCGGGCAGGGCGGCAGGCCAGGCTATCCGCCGCAGATGGCTGCGTCCTCCATGCCGCCGAAGAAAAAGAAAGGGAATACCGGGCTGATTGTGTTTTTGATCATTCTCCTTGTCCTGGTAATCGCAGGCGTGGGGATGGGGATTCTTTATTATATGAATGAGAAGAAAGAGGCGGAGCTTTTAGAGTCCGTCCGGGCCGAATTCCAGGAAGGCAATGAAGATGATGAGGAAGATGAGGATCGCCGCCGGAAGAAGGATGAAGAAGACGATGATGAGGATGAAGAACGGGAAGGAGACAGGGATCGGGAAGAGGAAGGGCTGAGTACGACGGCAGCGGCCACGGAGGCGGAAGCCTTGGCTACGGAGGCGGCAACTACAGCGGCTCAGGCGATGACTACAGCAGCCGCCACCACGGCAGCGCCCATGACGAATGAACCGGTTACGGTATCGCTGCAGTATAGTGCCCAGACCAGTTTTAGCGGCCTTATCCGGGCTGGTGTGGTGAAGGCTACGGCCGTAGACTCCTCCCATGTGGTGCAGCGGGGAACGACCATAGATAATTCCGCCTGGAGCGCATTTGACGGGCAGGCCACCACCAGCTGGCAGGAAGGGGCGGCAGGCCACGGCATCGGCGAATACGTGGGGATTAGTTTTGATCGGGAATACCAGGTGCAGGTGGTGACGTTCCGTTTAGGCAACCACCGGTCGGACAGCTGGTATGTGAAAAATGACGTTCCCAAGGTGCTGTCCATTAATTTAGGCGGACAGGTATTTTCGGTAACGTTCCCCAGGGAAATGGTGGAGTTTGCCGTGGTGCTGTCCAGGCCGGTGGCAGCCTCAAGCATCCGGGTGACGGTGGATGATGTGTATTACGGCACGGAATATGAGGATGCTACCATCGCAGAAATCGGAGTGTATGGAAGATAAATGGATAAGATAAAGAAAAGAAACAGCCGGAAAAAGCAGTCTTTTCCAGCGTCAGCCCTGGTCTCTTTGCTGTGCCTGGCTCTTGCCGTAGGTCTGGTGGCAGCGTTAGCAGCCCTTTTGGATAAGCAAAAGACGGTGGATGAGCTGATCCGCCAGAATTATCAGCTGATGGAGGAGCTGGAGAAGGAGAGGGAGGAAGAAAGCCTTTTCGGAAAAGAGATGGATGGTTCTTTAGAAGATGGGGAAGGCGCTCAGGCCGGAGAGCCGGAAGGTTCCCAGACCCAGGATATGGATGAGGAAAGGGCAGAGGGGGAGGAAGGGTTAACGGATGAAGCCTCCAAGGAAGAAACCCCTAAGGAAGAAACCACGAAGGAGGAGCCTACGGCCCCGCCGGTTTTAGAAAGCCTTTCCGGACTGGCTCCGGGGACGGTGATCCGTGAAGAACAGCTGGATTTTTCCAACCTGGAAAAATACTTTATGTCCTGGGAGATTGAGGCAGGAGATAATTTGTACCAGCGGATTAACGGGAAATCGTACCGGGATAACCCATACGTTCCCTTAAGCACGCTCCGGTATGTAAAGCTCCCCCATTATAACTTTAACGGGGAAATCCAGGTGGGTGAGCTGGTGGTTAACCAGGATATCCTGGAGGACGTGAAGGATATCTTTATTGAACTGTTTCAGGCGAAATACCAGATACAGTCCATGTATCTGATTGATAATTACTGGACGGGGGATCCGGATACTACGGACACGGCTTCCATAGACGTAAATAATACATCGGCATTCTGTTACCGGGAAATTACCGGCGGGGGAAGGCTGTCCAATCACGCTTACGGCAGGGCGATTGATTTAAATCCCCAGCAAAATCCCTATGTGTCCTACAGTACGGGCCAGCCGAAATGGTCCCACTCCAACGCGGATGCTTATATTGCCCGGGACACGGGACTGCCCCATGTGATTACCCATGAGGATTTAGCGTATAAGCTGTTTAAGGAACACGGCTTTAGCTGGGGCGGCGATTGGAATAATCCTAAGGATTACCAGCATTTTGATAAAAATAACCGGTAGGGGCAGACGGATTTTAGAAGAAAGAGAAAACCAGAGCAGGGGGGATGGATTTGTTTTGCAGAAGATGCGGAAAAAAGATAGATGATCACGCAAGGGTATGCAGCCACTGCGGAGCGCCGGTGCAAGGAGCTCCAGGCTCCGGGCCAATGCCAGGAGGCCAGCCGGGCGCGCCGGGAGGCTCTGGGTCGATGCCAGGAGGTCAGCCGGGCGCGCCGGGAGGCTCCGGATCGATGCCAGGAGGCCAGCCGGGCGCACCGGGAGGCTCCGGGCCAATGCCAGGAGGCCAGCCGGGCGCACCGGGAGGCTCCGGGCCGATGCCAGGAGGCCAGCCGGGCGCGCCGGGAGGCTCAGGCCAAGTGCCAGGTGGCCAGCCAGGCCAGGGGTTTCCTTCGTACCAGCCGGAAGGTATGCAGGGCGGGGAAGATGAGGGAAGCTCTAAGGGCAGCAAAGTGGCCGTGGGGATTTTAATTGCTGCCATAGCCGCGGTTTTGGCTGTGGGAGCGGCATTCTTCCTGTGGACCAGGCTGTCCGGCCGAGACGAAGCCCAGACCCGGGAGATTGAGACCGAGGAGACTACGGAAACGGATGAGGATTTGGAAACTGACGGGGAAGATGAGGATTCGGAAACCCAGGCCACGGTTGCGGATGAATCCACGAGTGGGGAAACCCAAGGGGAGGAAAGGCTTGCCGGGCTGCTTTCCGACAGTGAACTGGCTAAAACCATAGCGGAGTACAATGCCGAGGGAGCTTCCATGGCTTCTATCCAGGTCTTTGCGGAGAATTACACTCCGGGAACCAGGAATACCAGCTATGCCTGGGATAAAAATTTATTTTATACCTTAGAAGATATCAGCCCTACCAGCGCTGCCGACGGTATGATTAACGGGTATAACATCGACCGGAAAAAGCTTCGGAATGGGGATACCGGCCATATGATGGAGTACGAAATTTATACCAATCCTTCCACCGGGAAGGTGAACAAGATCGTCAGCATCGAGTATATGGGCGATTACTTAGAGCTTACGGATTATTACTATGATGATTACGGGAAGGTAAGCTTTATCTTTGTCCGGGATGATATCAACTATATCCCCTCCTATGCGGTTCCCACCAAGGATGGGCAGCGGTTTTACTACAATAACGACTGTATGGTTAAGTGGAGGGTGGTATCCAACGGCGTTCAGGCCAATTACGTGATCGGGCCGGAATCTGCCCGGCAGGGGGATAACCCGCCTAGCAGCATTTTCCAGTACGCGAACTTAGACGGAGGAGCCCAGGCTACTTACGACGCTACGGAACGGCGGATGATTAACGCTGCCTACAACACCTATAATACGGTGCTGAACGCGGAGGGCGTCAGCGAGATCAGCGGGTATGTGTATGACGAGCAAGGCAATCCCCTTCCGGGAGCCAAGGTGGTTTTAAGCTCGGAGACGGATGGCGGGGAGCTGTATGAATGTGTGACGGACGGCTCAGGCCAGTACCGGATTGTGGTTCCCTCTGATGACAGCACTTACCGCCTGACGGTGACCAGTGAGGGCTGCGTGCCGGCTACGGTTTACGGCATAGGGATCAGCGGCCAGGTGCTGTCGGAATACCAGGACGGGGTATATATGATTGCCAGGGATACCCAAAGCTATCCCATCAGCGTCCAGATGTACGATGCCTTAAATTATGCCCAGGACGGCAGCGGCATGGCCAGGTTAAGCAATGCTGCGATCTACATCCGGGACGGCATTAACCACCGGGACGGCGGAGTGGTGGCTCAGGCTACGGCCGATTCCATGGGCGTGGTGGGCATGGAGCTTCCGCCAGGGATGTATACGGCAGAGGTGGTAAAGGAAGGGTATGACAATACGTATTACAATTTTGCTTCAAGGCCCGGCACGGATGTGGTTCGGATTAACGCCTCTCCCAGGCTGGCGGCAGGAGAGGTCCGTATCGTCCTTACCTGGGGGCAGGATCCCCGGGATTTGGATTCCCATCTGTTTACCCCTTATGACAGCGTATTCGGCGATACCACTTACCATATCTGGTATGGGAACAGAAGTGATGCGGTGGGCAATAACCTGGATGTGGACGATACCGACGGTTACGGCCCGGAGACGACCACCATACCGTTGCTGAAGAACGGCTTGTATAAATACTATGTGGCGGACTATACCAACTGCAGCGGGAGCAATCCCGCCTCTTATGATATGTCTTATTCCGGAGCCACGGTAAATGTGTATACCTCTAACGGGCTGACGGCTACCTTTACCGTTCCCAGGAACACGCCGGGAGTAATCTGGGAAGTGTTTGAGATACGGAATGGCGCGATCGTGCCCCTTCAGCGGTACTATTCCAATATTGAGGATAAATCTTGGTGGCATAATGATAAATAAAGGAGTACGGCTAAATAACCGCTACGTAATCGACCGGGCCATAGGCGAAGGCGGCGGCGGGGTGGTTTACCGGGCTTTTGACAGCAATCTCCAGAATTACGTGGTAGTCAAGCAGATTAAGGAGTCGGCATCTTCCCTTTTGGAAAGCAGGGCGGAGGCCGATATCCTGAAAGGCTTAAAGCATGAGAATCTGCCCAAGGTGCTGGATTTTTTCGAGGCTCAGGGCCGGGTATTTACGGTAATTGATTTTATCGAAGGGGTCAGCTTAGCCGACGGGCTTAAGGCCAGGGGATGGTTCGGGCAAAAGGAAGTGCTGATGTGGGCAAGGCAGCTTTCCAGGGCTCTTGCCTACCTTCACAGCCAATATCCGCCTATCATCCACAGTGACATTAAGCCCGGGAACATTATGTGGAACGGGAAAACAGGAAAGGTCTGCCTGATTGATTTTAATATTTCCCTGGCCTTCCACAAGGGCCAGAAGAGCGTCACCTGGCTTAGCGGCGGATACTCCCCGCCGGAACAGTACCGGAGCATGGAGCAGTACGGCGCGTATTTAACCAAGGTGATGGCAGGGACGACAAAGCAGGGAGCAGGAGTAAGCTCCTGCCGCCAGGCAGGCACAGGCCAGGCAGGGGCTTCCACAAAGGTTTTTGACCGGAGGGCCTTTGCCTCCTTAGAGCCGGTGATGAATTGCCGGGTGGATGAGCGGTCGGATGTGTACAGCTTTGGCGCAACGCTGTACCACCTTCTTACGGGAAGGAAGTCGGATGTTAATTTTTTGTCCATTGTCCCCATATCGGCGTATCAGATTCCGCTAAGCGAAGGATTCTGCCATATTATCGAGAAATGCATGGAGCTTTCCCCGGAGAGACGGTATCAGAACGGGATCCAGTTAAATGAAGCCTTTGAGCATATTTATGAGCTGGACAGCGAATACCGCGGCTTTTGGAGAAGACGGTTTTGGGGCAATGTAATTTCCGCCTCCATGATGGCCGGAGGCCTGCTTATGGCCGGGGGAGGTCTGCTGGTAAAAGATTGGGAAGACCAGATCCGATACCAGGCTTATGTGCAGGAGGCGGAAAGCTTTTTAGAGGACGGGGACTACGAGGAGGCTCTTGCCCAAATTGAAAAGGCCGGGAAAATTGATGGAAACCGGGTAGACGCGGATGAACTAAAGCTGCTGGTCTTGTACCGGGAAGGCCGGTATGAGGAGTGTATTTGGCAGGGCTTTTCCCTGCTGGGAAAAAAGCAGTACCGGCTGAAGGACGAGAAAGACCGAGCCAGGCTGGGGAACCTTTATTACATTATGGGCTGTGCCCTGCTGGAGCAGGAACAGGAGGAGGATGCGGTTTCCTGCCTGGAAGAGGCTTTGGAATATGAAGAGGAAAACCCGGATTTTTACCGGGAATATGCTATCGCATTAGCCAGATGCAACAAGACAGATAAGGCCGGGAAGGTTTTGGAAAAAGCAAGGAAGATGGATTTGGATTCGGATTCTATTGCATTTGCTGCGGGAGAGATTGCCTATGCCGGAAAGGCTTATGAGGAGGCCGAGGAAAAGTTCCTTAAGGTTCTGAAAGAGACAACGGATCCCAGGCTTAGGGAAAGAGCCGTCCTTATGGTGAACCGCACATATGTGCAGCAGGGTAAAGATTCCTTGGACAAGGCTATTGCCATGCTGGAGGAAGAAACGGGGAAGAAAGAAAACCGGCAGAACAAGAGGCTTTTGGAGGCTTTGGCGGCGGATTACCTGATGCGGGCGGAGGAAAACGGCTCCCAGGAGGATCGGATAAAGGCGTTAAACCAGTATGTGGCCCTGTATGATTCGGGGGATAAATCCCTTAGGGTTATGGGGAATTTGGGGATCCTTTACCGGGAGGCGGGAAAGGTTTCAGAAGCCCAGCAGATCGGGGAGCAGATGCTTGACCAGTACCCGGAGGATTACCAGGGGCACAAGCTGCTGGCATTTTTGGAGCTGGATAAGCAGCAGCAGCGGGAAAACAGCCGGAGAAACTACCAGAATTTCCAAATCTGCTATGAGAATGCCCGGAAGCTGTATGATAAGCAGAAAGGGTATGGGGATGAGGAGATGGATTTTTTGGGGCAGATGGATGAGGATCTGCGAAAAGGCGGCTGGTATTAGCGCTGGGGCAGGGAAAGGAAGAAGATGGGCATAGGAATTGGGATGATTGGCCTTGGGCTCCTGCTCTTTTTCATCGGTCTGATCCGGCTGATCATGTTTATGGCTACCAGCGAGAAGAAAAAGCGGCAGATGGAATGGAAAATGAATGAGAAGTACTAAGGAGGCGGGGGAAGGTGAAGAGAAAGCTTTTTGCGGCGGCAGCGCTGTGCCTGGTTTTGCTTACCGGCTGCAGTGCCGTGGCAGATTTTCGGGTAAACCGCCAGCTGGATCTGGGGGAGAAATATCTGATTGAGGAGGAATACGACAAGGCAATGCTGGCGTATTCAAAGGCCCTGGATATTGAGCCGAAGGAAATGGAGGCTTACCGGGGGCTGTCTGATGTGTTTACCGCCCAGAAGGATCTGGAAAGCTCGGTGAATGTGCTGAAAAAGGCATTGGCGGTGGCGGACGATCTGTCTTCCTCAGAAAAGGATGCCAGAACGAACACGGCAATCCGGGGGATGAATACAAAGATCGTCACACAGTTAACAGATTTAGGCGACGAGGCCTTTAAAAACGAAGATTACAGCAAGGCGGTTAAGTACTACAAGGATTTGATCGTCTATGATGAGGAGGAAGAGGACTCCTATTTGAAGCTTTCCGGCGCTTATGAAGCCATGGGCGATTTGGAGCTGGCTTTGGAGGTGTTAAAGAACGCGGAGATAGAGGCGACGAAGCTGGCCAGGGAAATCGACCGCTTAAGCGTCCGCTATGAGATCATGAAGGAGTACGAGGAGCTTTTAGGCCGCCTGTCGGATCTGCTTAAGGCAAATGACGGGGAATTGGCCAAGGAGGTGCTCCTGACCCAGGACTTTTTGGATCTGGTATCCCGGCTTGAGGAGCCTTTAGTGATGCAGCGGGAAGGCGACCAGTATGCGGCGGTATATCCTGACGGATATGTGTATTTAGGCCAGATGCGGGATGAAAAGCGGGAAGGCTACGGGGATTATTACACCAATAACCGGGAGCGGTATGTGGTTTATTCCGGGCAGTGGAGCGGGGATAAGCCTAATGGCAGCGGCAGGATTGACACGGTGGTGTATACAAACAGCAATGCCCAGTCGCCTAACTTTTTTGGAAGCGGAACCTTTGCGGACGGGATATCTGAGGGGAGCTTTAGTTTTTCCGTTTATTACCAAAACGGGAACCGGTATGATTACGAATTTAACAATTCCGGGGGAATCCCGCCCAGGCTGGAACGGCGGCAGGGGAAAAACCTGGTGGGATATTCTCTTTCTGACAGTAACTATTATTTCCTGCTTGCGGATGATGGAATATTTGCCGTTCCGAATTATGAACCGGAAGGTTATGGGAGTGTGTTTACCAATTCCCTGACCACAAATTAAAAAGCAGAAAAATTGACAAAGAAACCTATCCTGTATATAATTAGGTATATTTAATGGATAAAACAAAGACCCGATTGGCGGAGGTTCAAGGAGGAAGAAATGGCAGTTATCAGATGCAGCAAAGGGCATTATTATGATGATACAAAGTTTGCGCAGTGTCCCCACTGCGGCGTGTTGCCGGCCATAGAGCCGGAAAAGCCGGTGAAGGCAAAGAGGTTTAGTTTTTTCCGCAAAGAAGCCCCAGCCCAGCAGCAGGCGGCTCCGGCGGCGCCTGTAAGCCCTGAGCTGTCCCAGTTTTCCGGCCAGGGCGGCCCGGCGGTTACAGGGGATTATGATGACTGCACCGTGGGCTTGTCCCAGATGCCGGGCGGTATGCCAAAAGACGATGACCGGACACTGGCTTTTGACTCCGGCGCGGGAACGGGAGGAAGCGGCTACGGTGACGACGATAACCGGACCATAGCTTTTGGCTCCGGAGCGGGAACGGGAGGAGGCGGCTATAGTGACGACGATAACCGAACCATAGCTTTTGGCCCCGGCGCGGGAACGGGAGGAGGCGGCTATAGTGACGACGATAACCGGACCATAGCTTTTGGCTCCGGAGCGGGAACGGGAGGAGGCGGCTATAGTGACGACGATAACCGAACCATAGCTTTTGGCTCCGGAGCGGGAACGGGAGGAGGCGGTTACGGCGATGATGATAACCGGACCATCGCCTTTAGCCACAGACCGGAAACGGGAGGGGGCGGCTATAGTGACGATGATAACCGTACTGTTGCTTTTAGCCACGGCAGCACAGGCAGCATAAATGAAGATGATAACCGAACCGTTGCTTTTAGCCGGAATGTGAGTGCAGGAACCATAAATGAAGATGATAACCGAACCGTCGCTTTTAGCCGGAATGTGAGTGCAGGAACCATAAATGAGGATGATAACCGAACCGTCGCTTTTTCCCGGCCTGACGCAGAAAAGCAGGGAAGCGGGCAGAGGGCGGGGAGCACACCCCCTGCCCCGGCAAAAACGGCCAGGGAAGTGAAGCCGTCAGCGCCTGTTAAGGCAGAGCCGGTTAAAATGCAATCGGCTCCTGCGGAAACCTTCCCACTGTCCCCCGCCCAGTATGTGGCCGGATGGCTGGTATGCGTAAAGGGAATGTGGAAGGGCAGGGATTACCGCCTGTATAAAGGGTTTAACCGTATGGGGAACCGGCAGGGCGCCGATATTCCCTTGCCGGAGGAATTAAAGGAAACGGTGTGCGCATTGGTATATGACGACCGAAGCAACAGTTTTTATCTGGTTCAGCAGTCGGGGGATTCTGTTTACTTGAATGGAAGTGAGGTTAAAGGTTCTGTCCAGCTTAATACCGGCGATCGGATTAAAGCTGGGGAGGCGGAGTTTGAATTTATCGCTTTCTGCCGGGAAGGAAGGTCATGGGATGTTCAGTAAAGGGATTTCACAGGGAGGTTATGGCTTATGAATTTAAAACGGTGTGCAAACGGGCATTATTATGACGCAGATAAGTACGAAGAATGCCCGCGCTGCGGCAGCAGGGAGGTTTCCAGCATAAAGACGGCAAAAAGCCAGCAGGTATCGCCGGTGCAGGAACAGGCCGCGCCCCAGGTTCAAAGCTCTTCCCGGTCGAAAAAGTGGCTGACCGGGTGGCTGGCCTGCATTGAAGGGGATCTGGCGGGAATGGTATACGAGCTGAAAAAGGGAAAGAACACTATCGGCGGCACAGATGGGCAGGATATAAATTTGGGGGCGGATGCCCAGGTGGCAAGAGCCTGCCAGGCAGTGGTGGAGTATGATCCGGAAACCAGGGTATTTTCTGCCAGCGCCGGGGATTCCAGGGAGATGTCTTACGTAAACGGGCAGGTGGTGCTGTTTAATTTAGAGCTTCACGGCAGGGATATCCTGCAGGTGGGAGGGGAAAAACTGATGTTTATCCCACTGTGCGGCAAGGATTTTGCCTGGGAAGGGACAGAGGAGGAACCGTAAGGCAAACTTTAGGCATTATGGAAAACGGAACCGTTAGGGAAATATAATGGCAGGCGTATCGGGATGGATGCCCGGGGAAAGGAGCAAGGATATGTTTTGCACAAGCTGCGGAGGAGAGATAAGAGAAGGGGCAAAGTTCTGCATTCACTGCGGGGCGGCGCAGAAGGTAAAAGGCAGTACCGGCAATGAGTTTTCACAAAATGAGTCTTATGGGGGAACGTATCAGGAGTCTTACCAGGAGCCTTATCAGGAAGAAAACCAGTTTGGCCAGGTAGATGACTGGGCTCCCCAAGATGAGGGCGGGGACTGGACGGAGCCTGATAGCGGAAACAGTATGCAGGAAGGAGAATATCAGGAAACGGAACCGGCGGTTTCCGGCCTGCTGGTGCTTCAGGACGCCAATAACAGCGATAACGTATATGCCTGCGATTTGAGCGTATCCGCTATATTAGGAAGGGATGCCGCTTCCTGCACCATGGTGATTGAGGGGGATCGCTCCGTGTCAAGAAGGCACTGCAGCTTTTACCGGCAGGGCAATGCCTGCTATGTGGAGGATTTAAAATCCTTTAACCACACCTTGTTAAATGGGGAAGTGATTGAAGGCCCCAGGGAGATTCAGGTGGGAGACAGGCTGATGCTGGGGGCAGTGGAGCTGATTGTGGCGGAGTGTGATTTAACCCAGTGATTTCATGCTTTATTTTTGCGCGGCCAGATATCAGGGCGTTAAGCCTTTTAAGAATACTTTTAGGAAGTTTGGGAATATTTTAGGAAATGCAAAGGAGGAACTGGTATGGTATGTCCGAAATGTGGTGCTCCCTTAGAGGATGGAGCTACGTTCTGTGGGAACTGCGGGACGAAGATAGAAGGGGGAGGGGCGCAGCCGGTTTCACAGCAAAACTCGGATCAGGGCAGCGTATTTTGCCCCAATTGCGGCAAGCGCCTTTCGGCAGGGGATGTATTTTGCGATGAATGCGGGTTTAACCTGGCAGCCGGTACGGCAGGGAATGCCGGGACGAAGGGCATAAAGGGGATTATTGCTTCGGTGAAGGCGTCAAAGAAGCTTAAGATCATTATCCCGGCCTGCGTGGCAGGGGTTCTGGTGGTGGGAATCGGGATCTTTGCCGCCGCGAACCTGTCAGGGGGGAAGTCAGATCTGCCCACGAAGCTTGTGTACTTTAAGGATCAGGGCATGATGATGGTGGATTTAAAGCCCAGGAAGCCAAAGCCGGTGGAACTTACCGATTCCTACAGCCGGAGCCATAACCCCTCAGGGACTGTGGGCGGCAGGTACGTAAGCAAGGACGGTAAATATGTAATTTATAAGGAAGACTATGACGGGGATACGTATGATTTGTTTTTGGCTAAGGTATCTAAGCCAAAGGAGGGGAAAAAGATTGACTCCAATGTAAGCGGGTATACCTTGCTGAATAATAATACCCTTTTATATAAGAAGAAAAATTCCCTTTATTACTATAACGGCAAGGAATCCAAACGGTTTGCCAAGGATGTGAAATCTTACCGTTTGGATGAAAGCCAGAAAAATCTTTACTGGTCGGAAACGGACAGGGGAGAAACCACGTATTACTATCAGGATCTTGCCCAGAAAAAAGAGGCGGTGGAGCTGGAAGACGATGTGGATAAATTCTACGCAGAGAAGGATTTGAAAAACTTCTATGCCTTAAAAGGCGATAAGCTGTACCAGATTGACAAGGCGGGGAATAAGGAGCGGGTGGCTGACGATATCAGCGAGATTCTTTCCTTCAATTCGGAAACAGGGGTCTTCCATTATTTAAAAACGGATATGGTGGAGCAGGAGTATGGGAAGTTCGTCCGGGACGACAGCAGCGACGGCATTCCCGAAAGGCAGCAGGAGCGGCTGGATGAGGAAAAATTCGAGTATGAGGCGAAATCCTTATATCTGTTTGACGGGAATAAGGAACAGCTTATTTCTGACCGGTACAATTACATGCTCTCCTACTCGGTTTCAGAGAAAGGGCAGTATTTCCTCTTTACGGAATACCCGGATCTGGAAAGCGTGGAGGTGCTGTGGTCCGATATGGAGAACAGTTCCTGGGATTCCTGCATAAAACAGGAGATGAACGAGGAAGCCGTCACGGTGCTTTCTTCCGGCGGCCAGAAGATTGGGGAATACGGGGATATTGATCAGGTGGCTCAGGCGATCTTTCATTCCGAGTCCGGGAAGCTGTACATCTCTACGGTGGACGAGAACGGGGAAGATTTTATGATTTGGCAGACCAGCCTGTCTGGGAGCGGCGCAGGGACGCTGGCCGAGTATGACGAAGGCGAGGGGATCCAGCTGAAGGCGGCTGACGGCAAGGGGCTGTATTATTTAAAGGATTATGATTACGATGATGAGTGCGGCGACCTGTATTACAATAAAAAAGAAGTGTTAAGGGACGTATATGAGGCAGCGTTGGTAAATGATGGCGGTTCCATGGTGCTGGTTACGGATTACGATGACCGGGATGACTGTGCGAAGCTGTCCCTCTGGAACGGGAAGAAGGCAATTCCCGTGGCGGAGGAGGTAAACTATGCCGACAAGGCGGAGGACAATACCTTTGTGCTGCTGACCGATTATAATCACAGCCGTGAAGAAGGCGATCTGATGTATTTTGACGGCAAGTCCCTGCGGAAGCTGGATGAAGATGTAAGCGCCTTTGTCCAGAGGGATTCGATTGACTGGTAGAGGAGAATGACTTATGGCGATGGATATTAAACAGGAGCTTTCCAGGCAGCTGACGAAAATCAATGTGAAAACCTCCGCTTTTATGGAGGAAAACCGGCTGAAAACGTATATTTCAACCCTGGAGGGCGAGATTGCGAATTTAAAGCTCCAAAGCGGTGAGCTGGGCTATAACCTGTGGAAGGACAATAAGTTTGATGTGGAGAAGCTGATCCCTTTGTATAAGGAGATTACGGGAAAGTATCAGCAGATCCAGGAGCAGGAAAAGCAGATTAAAGCCTTGGGGGAGCAGAACAGGCAGATTTTAGGGGAGCCTTCGGGGGCGGGAGCCGGCGGAGGCGTTCCAGGCGCTCCCAGTGGGAATGTGTGCCCCCAGTGCGGGGAGGTGTGCGCGCCGAATGTGAATTTCTGTAAGCGGTGCGGCACGAAGCTTCGGTAGCAAATTCCTGAATTACATAGCGTAATGGGATTTGACATTTAAAATACTACATGATACTATTAACACATTATCGGCAAATTGTCATGTCGGTAGGGAAAAAAGAAGGGCATTCGCGATCCGATGGCCGGATAGGAAGTGCCCACAGGAGGGAAAAAATATGATATGTACAAAGTGTGGCCATAACAACGTAGCCGAAGCAAGATTCTGCGAAGAGTGCGGAAGCCCCCTTGGGGGAGCGGCGCCTCAGCAGCCGTCTTACGCACCGCCGCAGCCGTCTTACGGTATGCCGCAGCAGAATTTTGGCGGTATGCAGCCGCCGAAGCCCCAGGGAAGCCCGGGCTTTGGGATTGCTTCCATGGTTTGCGGAATTGTGGCCTTAGTGACAGCCTGCTGTATTCCGTATGTTCCCATTATCTTGGCACTGGTTGGCGTAGTACTTGGCGGGGTTGGGCTCCGTGGCAACCGCAGGGGAAAGGGAATGGCGATTGCAGGTTTAGTGACTTCGATTATTGCATTAGTTCCGACAGTGATTGTTATTGCGACAGGCTCTGCAATAATTTCAGGTCTGAGCAGTTTATAATTGACATTGCAGAAGGGACTGTCGCGAAATGCTGCGTCTCCACAATATATAGTGGAACTAATGGAAATATCTAGTCTAAATCTTGTGGAAATCTATGGTTTTGCGACAACCCCTTCGTGGGCCTGACGAGGAAAGGTTGTCAAGGATGTAACGATGTTGGAAAATTTTGACCGAAAAACAGAAAATGTTTGTTATGCTGTGATAAATATCGGCGCGCTGCTGTTTTTTCTTTCCGCCTGGCTGATTCGGATATTCCAGGTGGACTTGCACCAGGCTTTCCCTCTTTGCGGGTTTTACCGGTTGACCGGCTATTACTGCCCGGGCTGCGGAGGGACGAGAGCCTTAGTGGCGCTGCTGCACCTGCATATTCTGCAAAGCTTGCGCTGCCATCCACTGATTTTGTATACGGCGGTAATTTTAGGGGTCTTTTGGGTGGGCAAAACCCTGGAGATTGTAATCGGCAGACAGCAGCGGAGGATACGGCTGAAGCCCCTTTACCTGTATCTGGCCTTGGCGGTGGTGCTGATCCAGTGGATCGTGAAGAATGGTTTGCTGTACGCGAGAGGAATTGGCATCGAGGCTGTTTTTTAGGAGAGGACTTTGCAAAGGTTGTGCACAATCACTGCAAGGTCCTATTTTTAACGGGGAATTTCATTGATATTTCCAGGGAGATAGGGTAAAATTTATGTAACTGTTCAGTAGGTCTGCGCATTTACTGCGCTGACTGTAAGATAAACTCGGCCAGAGGGCAAAAATCCCATCGCCGCAGGCGATTTTCAATGGATTTTTGCTCGTAACGGTGAAGGTACTGAACAGTTACGAATTTATGGTGAATGAGGCGGTAATGGCGTGGGCAAGCATGGCAAAAGAAGGGAAAACCGATGATTCTATATGATTTACTGAGCAATGCTGGCGGCAGGGAAAATAATGAAGACAGCGTGGGGATGTACCAAAATGAGCAGGAATACTGCTTCGTGCTGGCGGACGGGCTGGGGGGCCATGGAAAGGGAGAGGTGGCGTCCCGCCTGGCGGTGGAAACCTGTGTAAACGTGTTTGCCCGGGAAGGGGCGGGGGAAGAGGTATTAAGCCAGTCCTTTGACCAGGCCCAGCAGGCGATCCTTAAGGGGCAGAAGGAAGATTACCACGCCCAGGACATGAAGACTACCCTGGTGCTCCTGCACGTGGGGGAGAAGGGGATCTGGTGGGGCCATATCGGGGACAGCAGGCTTTACTATTTTAAAAATAAGAAGCTGGCGGAGCGCACCTTGGATCACAGCGTGCCCCAGATGTTAGTTGCCGCAGGCCAGATTAAGGAAAAGCAGATCCGCAACCATCCGGACAGGAACCGGCTGCTTAGGGTGCTGGGGATAGACTGGGACGCGCCCAAGTACCAGATCGGGGAGATGACGGCCAGGGAAGGCAGCCAGGCATTCCTCCTTTGCTCCGACGGATTTTGGGAGCTGATTGATGAGAAAAAGATGCAGCACTGCTTAAAGAAGGCCAAGACGCCAGGGCAGTGGCTAACGCTTATGGAAGAAATTGTAAATAAGAACGGCCAGGGGAAAAATATGGATAATTATTCTGCCGTAGCCGTCTGGCTGGATTAGAAATGGGGGCAAAGCGTGGGCAGGATAAAGAAATGCGCAAACATCATCAAGGAGCTGACGGAAGAAAATCCCTGGTTTGAGATTGGCGCAAGCAGCGTTATCGGCGGCAGGAATTACCAGCAGGATTTCGGATATATTTATGGGGACAGCCGGAAAGCCGTGGCGGTAGTGTGCGACGGCATGGGGGGAATGGAAGGCGGAGAGCGGGCCAGCCGCACTGCGGTGGAGGTATTTGCAAAGGATCTGCAGGAGGAAAAGCCGGATGCCAATATCCCGGGATTTTTGATGCGGGAGGCCGAGCGGATGGACAGGGAGGTGGCAGATCTAAAGGACGGCGAGGGAAAGCCCCTTAAAAGCGGTACGACCATGGTAGCCGTCTGCTGCAAGGGAAGCCAGATGGACTGGATTTCCGTGGGGGACAGCAAGATTTACCTTATCCGGGGGGAAACCATCACGGCGCTGAATATCGAGCATAATTACCGCCAGATGCTAAAGGAGCAGCTGGAAGCCGGGCAGATTACCCAGGAATTTTACCAGCGGGAAGAAAAAACCCGGCAGGCGGAAGCGCTGACCAGCTTTATCGGCATGGATCGGATTAACCTGATCGACTGGGGGAAGACGCCCTGCAAGCTGGAGGACGGGGATATTGTGATGCTCTGCAGCGACGGGGTTTATAAAAGCATTGACCATTACCAGATCCTTGGCATGATCCGCGACAATGATCTGGATATGGAGATTGCCGCAGACCGTCTGACGGCCATGGCCTTGCGGTACGGAGGAAAACGGCAGGACAACACTACGGTGATCCTGATGCGATACAGGCAGTTTTAAGACCGGTGAGCAAGTTTAACATTACATTATATTATATGGGGAGAAGTAGGAGGAAGCAGGGATGATTCGATGTCTGAACTGTATGAAGACATTTAACGAACAGTTTGGAGTGTGCCCGCACTGCGGCTTTCAGCCGGGCACGCCGCCTAAGGAAGCGTACCATCTGCACCCGGGCACGGAGCTGAACGGACATTACATTATCGGGACGACGGTGGGCTTCGGCGGGTTCGGCATTACCTACAGGGCTTGGGACAGGGTGCTGGAGAAAATGGTTGCCATCAAGGAGTTTTACCCTAACGGGATTGTGAACCGGGTTCCCGGGGAAAAAGAAGTCATCATTTACAGCGGAAACCGGGCGGATGAATTTTTAAACGGCAAGATCCGTTTCCTGGCGGAAGCCAGGAACATGGCCCGGTTTAACACCCATCCCAATATCGTTAACGTTTACGAATTTTTTGAGGAAAACAACACGGCCTACATTGCCATGGAATTTTTGGAGGGTATGTCGTATAAACAATATATTGCCCAGCATAATGGCCGGGTGGACTGCCAGACCGCCGTCAACGTGGTGCTTTCCGTGACGGATGCCCTGCGGGAGATCCATAAGGTGAAGATAATCCACAGGGATATCAGCCCGGATAATATTTTCATGGTTCCAGTGGATCAGCAGGCGACCAATTACAAGGTGAAGCTGATTGACTTTGGCGCGGCCAGGTTTTCCAGCGGGGAAGAGGAGAAAACCTTATCCATCATCCTAAAGCCGGGCTATGCGCCGCCGGAGCAGTATAGGAGCCGGAGCAAGCAGGGTCCGTGGACGGATATTTATGCGGTGGGCGCCGTGCTGTACCGCTCGGTTACGGGGCGGATGCCGGAGGAATCGGTAAACCGGGTGGTGGAGGATCATCTCCCGCCGCCCAATGCGCTGGTTCCTGAGATTCCCCAGTACTTAAGCGATACGATTATGCGGGCCATGGCCTTGAGCCAGGAGCTGCGCTTCCAGAATGTGGATCAGTTCCAGGCGGCCTTAAGGAACGAGACGAAGGTGCGGGACGTGGCGGCGGAGCTAAAGCGGCGGAAGCGGATCCGCATAATCAGCGTTGCCGCCATGGCGGCAGTGATCTGCGGGGGCGGCGTTGGCTGCTGGGGTTTTTACCAGCTTAAGCAGCAGGCCATGTATGATGTGGCGGCTACCGTTTCCCTGCTGATGCCGGATGTAAACGGGGAGAAAGAAGAAGAGGTCAGGGATGCGGGAGCCATGGCGGCAAAGGACGGGGAGGCCAGGCAGATTGAGCTGGAGGATTCTTCCCAGATGCTGGAGCGGATGCTGAAGGAATACGAGACGAATTTCCAGAAGGTGGAGTGGCAGGGGGAGGTCTGCGGACAGTCCCAGGAGTATGAAGCGTTCTTGGAAGAGGCCTTAAGCCAGGGGGACGGACCCTTTGTATTTGAAACCAGCGCCGTAAGGCCGGGGGATGGAAAGATCTGGGATCAGCTTGGTTCCCTGGATACGTGTTACCGTATGCTGGATGAGAAGCGGTATTATTTTATGGAGACGAAAGAGTTTAAGGAGTACTTCGGGAGGGATAAAAAGCAGCTACCGGTATCCTTCAGTGCGCCGGTGCTTTATGTGAATACCCATATGGTTCCGGCACAGGAGCTTCCGGAAGATTTTACCAGCCTGGATCAGCTGGAAGTTGAGGGAATGTTAAGCGTCTGCGTGGGGGCGAAGGATCGGGAGATGTACCGGGAGGCCTTCGGCGCAGGAAAGGATCCGGCCTTTGGGGAGGCAAAACCGGGGGAAAAGGGCTATGAACCTTTCCTAAAGCGGGAGACGGCTTACTACTTAGGCAGCACCGATGACTATGAAGCGGTTCGGGCAGGCCTTGGCGGCATCTATAAGATGGTGGTGCTGGATAAGCTCCAGAGGGACGGCGCGGTAAAGGGGCGGTTCACCCATTTATGGAGCATAAACGGCTCCCTTAAGGGAGATGACAAAAAGGCCTCGGACAGCCTGGTTTACTACCTGGCGGGGGAAAGTGCCCAGGATGTGTTTAACCTGCAGTCAGGCAACGGCTTGCCCTTAAATAAAGCCATGATGGATACGTATGTGCAGGGCAATGACGAATTTCAGGCGATTGCAGAGGGACTTGAGTACCTGACGATGGAATATGGAGAGGAACCAAGATCATGAGGCGATGCTTAAATTGTATGGAAGAATATCCGGATCAGCATGGGAATACCTGTCCTTACTGTGGATTTACGGAAGGGGAAAAAGAGAGCCAGCCATCCAGCCTGCGGCCAGGGAGCATTCTCCAAAGGCGGTATATCGTGGGCAATGTGATTAAGGCCAGGGAGCAGGATTTAACGTATATCGGCTGGGACGCGCTGTTTGAGCGAAAGGTGCAGATCCAGGAGTATTATCCGAAGAAGCTTGCCGAGAGGAAAGAAGGCCTTTTGGCAAAGCCTTATCCGGATGGAGAGGAAAGCTACCGGGAAGGGCTGAAAAATTTTTACTCCCGCAGCCGGGAGCTTTTGCGGCTGTATCAGGAAGAGGATATCGTCACGTACTTTGCCTGCTTTGAGGAAAATGGCACGGCTTACGGGGTGATGGATTACCAGAAGCGGGAGACCTTAGGCCATAGGCTTCAGGGAAGGCCAGTAAAGCCGGAGACGGCCATGAGGATTTTGCAAAAGGCCATGGCGGCAGTGGGAAAAATACATAGAATCGGCATCTACCATGGGATGGTGGGCATTGACACCTTCTGGATTACTTCCCAGGATAAGCTGATTGCAAAGGATTTCGGCGGCTGGCTGCTTTCCGTCCCGGAAAGCGGGGAGGAAGGCCTTGTAGGGCAGATATCGGAAGAAGCCGGGGTGCGGGAGGATATCTGGGGGCTAGCCAGGATGTTCTGCCGGCTGGTTACTGGGAGGGAGATTTTAAATTCCCATATGCTGGAGGAGGCGCTGCGTTCCGACAGGAAGCTTTTAGGGAAAGCCCAGGTAGCCGCCTTAGGCCGGGCGCTGGATCGGAAGCTCCAAAGCTTAGAGCAGTTTCAGGCGGAGCTTAGCCAAGGGGAAGGTGCGAAAGCGGCTATTCCCCTGCCCCTTGTGATCGGCGGGGCAGTGATCGCCGCAGCGGTGATCATTATTGCAGTATTGATATTGGGAGGGATAGTATGAAACAGTTGTGTATGGGGTGCATGAAGGAATATGACGATCAGTTTGACATCTGCCCCTATTGCGGTTATGCGGTAAATACGCCGCCGAAGCAGTCCTACCATATCCGGCCAGGTTCCATGCTGCGGCAGCGTTACATCATTGGGAAGGTTTTAGGATACGGCGGGTTTGGGATCACTTACGTAGGCTGGGATAAGCTGATGGAGCGGAAGGTAGCGATTAAGGAATACCTTCCCAGTGAATTTGCCACCCGTATGCCCACCCAGCAGAAAGTTACCGTTTATTCCGGGGACAAGGCGGAACAGTTTAGGGAGGGCCTGATTAAAACCTTGGAGGAGGCTAAGCGGCTGGCTAAGTTTGAATCGGTTCCCGGCATTGTGCAGATCTATGATTGTTTTGAGGCTAACGGAACTTCCTATATTGTTATGGAATTCTTAGAAGGAATGCCCCTTAAGCGGTATCTGGAGGAGCGGGGGAAAATGCCCCCGGAACAGGCCGTGCCGGTGGTGATCCAGGTGGCTGCCGCCATGCAGGCGGTCCATCAGACCGGGATTTTGCACCGGGACATTGCCCCGGATAATATCTATATTTTAAACCCGGATCAGACGGATACCCTGCAGGTGAAGCTTTTGGATTTCGGGGCGGCGCGGTACGCCACCACGAAGCACAGCAAGAGCCTTTCGGTAATCATAAAGCCTGGCTACGCCCCGGAAGAGCAGTACCGCAGCCGGGGAGACCAGGGAACCTGGACGGACGTGTATGCCTTGGCGGCTACCTTGTATAAGATGATTACCGGCGTGACCCCGGAAGATGCCATGGAGCGGAGCGTAAAGGACGACTTAAAGAAGCCTTCCAAGATGGGAGTGAAGATCTCCAAGCCCATGGAAACGGCGCTGATGAATGCCCTCCATGTAAAGATCCAGGATCGTACCCAGACTATGGAAGAATTTTCCAGTGAGCTGATGGCGGCGGAGGTGAAGGAGCGCGCTGTCACCAAGACGAAAAATGACGTGGGGAAAGTGCCTAAGTGGATTTTTGCCCTGGCTGGCGTTGGGATCAGCGCCGTGGCCGTGGTGGTAGCCCTGATGGTTATGGGCGTGATTTCCACCAGCTTGTTTACCGGCCACAGCCAGCTGGAGGAGGATATGGTGCGCGTGCCTAACGTGGTGAATAAGGAAGCGGATGAGGCGGAGCATATCTTAAGCGAAAGCGTGCTGGGAATGTCCAGGGATAAGATGGTTTATTCGGATGAGATTCCCCAGGACATGATTTCCTACCAGTCCCAGAAGGAGAACGCCACGGTTCCGGCCAACACGGTGATTGTGGTGGAGATCAGCATGGGCAAAGAGAAGGCCGTGTTCCCGGCAGTTGCGGGTCTTTTGCAGGAGGAAGCGGAAAAGCTCCTTAAGGAAAGCGGGTTTACCAATATTAAGATCGAGGAAAGCCAGGAAGACGGATTGTACTTATCCGTGTTAAAGGTCAGCGAGAATCAGGGAGATAACGTGGAGCTGGACAAGGAGATTGTCCTGACCATCTGCATGAATGAAACCGGCGGGGATCCTTCCGTCCAGGTAGATGTCCCAAAGGTGGAAGGAATGATGCGGGACGAGGCGGAAAAAGCCCTTACGGATGCAGATTTCCGCATTAACTGGGTAGAGGAAACCAGCGACGAGCCGGTGGGAACCGTCTTAGGGCAGAATCCGGCAGGGGGAAGGAAAGCGAACAAGAATGCTTACATTACCGTCCGGGTCAGCAGCGGCGCGGAAAAGATTTACATGAAGAATGTGCAGCTGATGACGGAAGCGGAGGCCAGGAGAACCATCGAGGACTTGGGCCTTACGGTAGGGAATGTGCGCAGGGCGTACAGCGATTCCGTGGAGGAAGGGAAGGTAATTTCCCAGAGCGTGGCCCAGGATGCGGAGGTAAGGAAAGGAGATCGGGTAGATCTGGTAGTCAGCAGGGGAAGGGAGACCAGGAATCCCAATACCCAGCCAGCGCCTACCACGCGGCCGCCAGTGTCCCAGACCACGGCTGCGCCTGTGACACAGCCGTCGGTTACGGAGCCGCCTGTGACGCAGCCGCCGCAAACTACGGCAGCGCCTACGGAGCCGCCTACCACAGCTCCGCCGCCTACCACGGCAGCGCCTACTACCGCGGCGCCAACCACCAGCGCGGATCCGGCAGGGATTCCTACCTTTGCACCGTATATTCCTATGGGGTAACGGCTCCTTCCGCCCAAACCGATGGGTGAATATCCGCCTAAGCAAGATGTTCACCCATGGGATTTTGGCGGGCCAAACCGTTAAGTTAAAGCAATGAACTTATCACCTATCGAGAAATAATTAATTTAATAATCAAGAAATAATCAATTAAACAATAATCCAAAAACAATTTGCAAAGCAAAGACAGGAGGAAATGAAGATGAAGAAAAAATTAATGATCGCGGCGGCAACGGCAGCATTGTCTATCTGCGCAGCTTTTCCTGCGCTGGCATTAGGCTGGGACAGCGATGCCACAGGCTGGTATTACGTGTATGAAAGCGGCAACCGGGCGAGTAACGGCTGGAGAACTATTGATGACGTGGATTATTACTTTGACGCCAACGGCTATATGGTAACTGGCTGGTGCATGGTGGATTACGAGTGGAGGTATTTCCGTCCGGATGGAACCATGGCTAACAGCGGCTGGCAGATGGACAACGGAAAATGGTACTACTTTGATACCAATGGCCGTATGCGGACCGGCTGGCTGGAGCTGAAAAACAAGTCCTACTATTTTAATGAGGACGGCAGTATGGCAATCGGGGCTAAGGAGATCGACGGCCAGAATTATTTCTTTGATGAAAATGGAGTAGCCAGAAAAGGCGGCAAGGTTATGAACCAGGGCGGGGTAAAATACCGCTATAAGGATAAAGTCCTGCAAAGGTATAACACTGTTACCGAAGAGTGGGAGCCGGTGCCGGGCGAGAAGGAAGCCTTGGGGATGATTATGGAGGCTCTCAGGGATGACTATATCGACAACCATAAGTACCCTACGGAAGCAGCTTTTGAGGCTGCGGCAAAGCAGCAGCTGGCAAGTTTGCTTAGCGAGGAAGAGATCAACGAATTTATCGAAGAAGTTGAATTGGAATTTAATGACATTTATGATGTGGAAGAAGATTTTTAAGGACAGCGCTGACGGTACGGATTGAGCGGAAGGCTTTGAACAAATTTTTTGTATAAATTCCTCTATTCTACAAATACTACTTCCAGAAACGGATAGTACAATATCTTCCTGGAAGCAGGATATCTGCATTTCCGGAAGGATTACAGGAAACAGGAAAATGGAGGAATCAAGAGATGAAAGCTACAGGTATTGTCAGAAGAATAGATGATTTAGGAAGAATTGTGGTTCCAAAGGAAATCCGCCGTACATTGCGCCTGCGTGAAGGGACTCCCCTGGAGATCTTTACCGACAGGGAAGGCGAAATCATATTAAAGAAATATTCTCCCATGATGGAGTTAACGGCTTTTTCCGGCCAGTACGCGGAGGCCATGGCACAAAGCACCGGCCTGATGGTGTGCATCACCGACAGGGATCAGGTAATCGCCGTGGCCGGAGGGCCGAAAAAGGATCTGCTTCAGAAAAATATCAGCAGGCAGTTAGAGCAGCTGATTAGCGAACGCCAGTCCGTGTGCGCCGGGAAGGATGATAAGAATTTCATCCCCCTGGTGACGGAAGAGCTGGAAGGCGTGACCGCCCAGGTAGTGACGGCTATCCTCTGCGAGGGGGATGCCATCGGGGCGGTGGCGATTTTAAGCCGGGAGCCCAGAGCCAGGTTTGGGGATATGGAAATGAAGCTGGCGGCGACGGCAGCCGGATTTTTGGGGAGGCAGATGGAAGGGTAGAAAGCAGGGGGTAACAGTGGCAAACTGCTTTGTATAAAAATTGAATATTGCATATGCCAAAGGACATTTCATCTTTTATTCTGATGGATGTCCTTTTTTGCGCAGGCAATGAGCTGAGAGGGAACGCCAGAATAAGCATTATCTTTAATGGAACGCTGACGTTCCGTCTTTGCTCGTTTCATAGTTACTTCAGGAACTTTGTACGATTCCCTGCGCACTGGGACTGGAAAGTTTAACTGCGCTGCAGAGGCGGAACGTTATTCTAAACTTACAAAATTTCGGCTTTGTTCCTGAGATAAAATATTGCTGGATATTTTGTAACTTTCTGGTATAATTAAGTCTGAGAAGGGAGGAACATAGAAATGAGAAAATTTGATTTAAAAAGCCTGGCAGCCGGGTTCATCATCGGGACTTTGGGGCTTACTACGGTATTTGGGGCTGCGGGCATTCAGTCCGCAGCGTTAAGCAATACGAAAGTTACCTTAAACGGCGCTTTGCTGTCATTAGGCCAGCCTTTAATTTCGGTGAAAATGGATGACGGGCAGGATGCCAGCTTGTATGCACCGGTAAATGAAGTTCTTGAAAAATTAGGATATACTGTTAATTATGATGAAGCCAATAACACAATCGATATAATCACCGAACACAGCAAGGAGCAGGAGGCAGCAGGCCAGGCAGCTCCCCAGGGAAATGTGGTGATAGACCTGGCAAACCATCCTGGGCAGAGAAACATCGCTGAATCCGGTTCCTTCCAGGCGGAAGATGGACAGAGATTAACTTTGGAGATTACCTCAGACATTGAAGGCGGTTCTGTAGATTTATTCCTATTTGATCCCAATGGCATAGAGCAGCGCATAACGATTGAATCGGTTAATATGATGAAAACGATTGTTCTCTCAAAAGGCGAATGGAAATATAACTGCTCTGGTATCTTTAAAGAAGGCGGGAATGTGAGGATTGTCGGGATGATCCAGTAAATATAAGAATTCGATCAGCCGATTCCAAACCGTTTCCAGATTTCCACCAGTGTGGCGGAGGATGCCTGTGTAGATGGTATTTCTATATTGGATGCAGAGCATATCATTCCTCTGAAAATGAAAGTATGTCTGGAATTGAAAAGCAAAAAAGCCGAAGGAATCCATGTAAATTCAAGGGATATTAAAAAGCACCGACTGGATGTATTCCGCTTGTTCCAACTGGTACGGGAGAGTCGGAAAATAACTGTTCCGTTAAGGAGGATATGCGGGGTAATGGGGATTAGATTGATTTTGGCATTGAGTTCCTGAAGTTCGGAAGTGTAGAAAATAAGGCCTAAAATGCAGTTGTGCTGCATTTTGGGCCTTTTATTATTCCGATAGCGACAAAATATTAGTCCTCAGCTTGTACAGTTCGTCTTGAATCTTGAACAAATTTGTAAATAATTTCTAAATCTTGCCTGGAAACAGTCGATTATAAATAGATATTTGACATTTTAACCTCATAAATTCCAAAAAGTGCTTGACTTAAATTGTCACTTAGAAGTAATATTACGGTGCATAGAAATTTTTTATGGCAAAAAAGAAAACGCTTAAACTTACTTGGAAATATGAGGGAAATGGCCAATGAATATTGCGATTTGTGATGATTGCCTAAGGGATATAAAGAGTTTAGAAGAACATATTTTAAAAGTAGTTGCTCCTGAAACGATAAGGAAATTTTATGAATTCCTTAGTGGAAAAGAGTTATTAGAGCATTATGCAAAATTAGAGCATTATACAAATTTTGATATTATATTTTTGGATATTCGGATGGAAGGGGGAATTAATGGAGGGCAGATTGCAAAAATAATCCATTCGCAGGTTCCGGATGCATTAATTTCGTTTTATACAGCGTATGATTATCCGTCAAGCCGTATTGTTAATGTGCATCCATTTAGCTATATTATGAAGAATCTTGCGGAAGACAAAATAAAAGAAATGTTGGGATTGGTTTTTACGGAGGCATACAAAAGAAAAATACGTGCAAATGTTGTCGTTTACTATAATGCAAAAATTTATAAAGTGGATGCTTCAGATGTTTTATACATAGCTATTCTCGATAAGGGAAGTGCAATTTATTTAACAGAGAAAGGCGCAGAAAAAATCAGAACATCAGCAGATGCCTCAGGGTTAAAGTTAGTAGATAATGTTTTGAAAAGCAGCATCCGGCTAGATGAGTACTATACGCAGCTGAAGGATAAAGGATTTATTTATGCAAAGAAAAGTTATATTGTTAACGCACAGCATATTACTGCCAGGCTAAAGGATTCCGTTAAAATGAAAGAAGGGGCGGAATTAACGGTTGCCAGAAGTAAAAAGAAAGAGTTTGATGATCAGCTAAATGAGTATTGGATAAAGTGTCGAGATAGAGGTCAATAATGATTGTTGTAAAGAGCATATATGAGGCAGTAAAAATATTAAATTGTATTTTTGAATTTTTTTTGCTTTATAGTTGTATGGAATTAGTGTTCCCAGTATATGAAAAACGGAAAAAAATTAAATTTATAGAGTCAATAATTTGTGCTTTTTTCGTTTTTGGGATTAATAGTATAGGCAATCCATATTTGAACTTAATTGGAGTTCCCGTGGCTTTTGTACTGTTTACAGGACTTGTGTTTCGTATTAACGTAAGACTGAATATATTATACTCCTTATTCTATTATGCGATTTTAGCAGTTATAGAATTTGTGTTCCATCAGGTATATCATTTGCTTGGAATTGATATAGGTGCATTAGATTTTAGGTGGATATTTCGATTAGTTGCTGAAAAGATTTTTTGTTTTATGATTATTCAGATCATAAAAAAGAAACAGCGGGTTTCCTTGGAAATGGAGTATTGCTCCATTTTAAGCATTTTATTTATTTTTCCAGTATCTAGTTTTGTGTTATTAAATGGATTCCTTTTAATGGATCAATATTGGATAGGATATTTTTTGATTTGTCTAGGCGGCGTTTTGCTAGTTTTCAGTAATGTGGTGAACTTTTCGGTTGTGGATAAATTGTTGGTTGCAGAAAAATTGGCTAAAGATAATGAAATATTGACATTGAAAATAAACCTTGAACAGAGCCATTATCGGCAAATGGAAGAAATAAATTACGAGTATGCAGGGTATGTACATGAGATGAGGCATATTGTTCAAGCAATCAAGCAATTTGCAGAAATGGAAAATGCAGGAGCATTAAAAGAGTTGTCATCAGAGGCTTCAGCGCTTCTTAAGAAAGAAGGGCCATTTATTAAAAAAATATATATAAATGATCCTATTGTGAATGCTATGATTTTTGAGCGTGAAAAGAAAGCGGAAAGTCAGGGAATTAAATTTGAAGTTGATGTGCAGCCAGGAGTATCTTTGGATTTTGTAAGCGAAACAGATAAAATTCGGATAATTGGAAATATATTAGATAACGCTTTAGATGCAGCTAGTTTATGTGAAAAGGGATATGTTTCCGTAAGTATATATGTTGGTAATGAAGAAATTGTTATTTTGCGTGTTATTAATAATTTTGCCCATAAGAATGAAAAAAATGGCAATCAATTCTTGTCAACGAAAAAGGATGGAAAGAGGCATGGTTTTGGCCTGCAAATGGTCGAGGAATTATCTGTTAAGTATAATGGGATGTTTAACATAAAAGAAGAAAATGGAAAATTTCTTGCAATGCTAGCCTTATCAAAAGTGCAAAAAACGGAAAAATAATAACAAAATTCGGAAAACTCTTTTTTTCACAAAAAATATGATAAGATGAAAATAAAATTTTAATTCATTATTCATTAGGAGGTCGGTGTTTTGCGAAAGACAATACATGATTCGTTGATGAGGTTAAAAAACAAAAATTGGTTTGTATTAGCATTGAATGCTATGGCAGTGATAACGGTTATTCAAAACATGAATACAGGCTGTGCTTGGTTGGATCACCAACCAGAAATCCCCGAAGAGGCAAAACGTTTTAGAACGTTTTAAGCGACCATGATAGAAAGATTAGCCGAAGGCCTGGTTTCATGGCAAATAAAGTGTAATTATATTCCATTGGAGGAACAAAATCTTTATCGCTACGGGTTTGAATTATTAATTGCACAAGCAGTCAATTTATTGATTGCCTGCTTTTTGGCAATTATTTTTCATGAATATTTAACCATAAGTATATTTTTGCTGTCCTTCATCCCGCTGCGATCCTTTTCGGGCGGGCATCACGCAGATAATTATCAGGTATGCACAGCGTTATCCACATTAATGCTTTGCGTTGCCTGCGCTATGGTTAAAATTATTCCAGATGAAATGATTTTTGCGGCGGATTTGCTATTTTGCGGCCTGTGCGGCATTTCGGTATTCGTCTTTGCGCCTGTAGGGACAGATAATAAGCCCCTGGATGAAAAGGAAAAAGGGCGTTATGGGAAATGCAGCAGGATCATCTGGGGCATAGAAGCGGTGGCCTGGATCATCTGTTATGGGGCGCAGGCAAAACGGGAAAGTTTAGGGGTAACGCTAGGGCATTTGGCTGTTTTTGTGTTGCTGTACGCGGGGATAATTAAAAATAAAAAATTGAAAAAATAAGTTATTACGGTTAAAGGTTGCTGCAGGAGTCAGCAGCCTTTTTTATGCGCAGGCTCATGCAAAGGAAATGCCGCTAACGCGGCGAATGAAGCAAAAATGCTCCGTGAGCAGGGGGACGGATGCAATTTACGGAAAATAAATAGCAGAAATCAGAAACGGTATTGAAATCAACATGAATTTTGTGTTATTTTGTCGAAAAAAGGAGAACATGATCAGGGAGATATTTTCAGGGAGACATTATCAGGGAGGCAAGTATAGATCATGAAGCATCGCCATATTGTGATTATGTTGGGTATAGTCGTTATAACAGTATTAAGGGCGTCGGGGCTTGCATGGGCGGATGAGTCTGAGCATTATGCCGCGGCACAGAAGGAAATCGTTTTTTTGCTGGATACCAGCGTATCCATGGCCGCCCAGGATAAAGAGCAAAAAGTCACTGACGCAATTCGGCAAGCCGTGTATGGACTGCCTTCCTATGCACAGGCAGGCTTTGTGGCCTATAACACGGAAATCCAAGCAGCCATCCCTATAGGCGCAAAGACGGAGCAGATAGAGGAGCAGTTAGGGGCGATTGTTTATGGCGGCTACACGAATGCGGGCGAAGGGTTAAGCCAGGCAGTGAAATTGTTTTCTGGCAGCAGGGAAAATAAAGAATCGTATATTGTCATGTTAACCGATGGGGAAATATCAGGAAAGCATTTTGCGGTTTTTGAGATGGAAAATCCCGAGCCGGGAAGCATTGATATTACCTATGGGATAACGGGGGAAGATTTGTCAGAGGCCTATTGGATATTCGATTATGCGGTTATCCCGTTGGTGTCAGCAAAGGATCCGAGCGAAGAAATGTCGCAGCTGATGGTGATTCCGTTCCATTCGGATGAGAATCCCCCACCCCAAAAGGTTATCCATTACTGGCCGTTGTATAATATTTTATCTATTCTTATGCAGTTTATTTTAATCCTGCTGATTATTTGGAGCTGGAAAAAGAAACAAGCTGCAGATGATACAACGAAACCGCGGGAATTAAAAGAATTGCCGAAAAAGAGAGGGGATAAAAGGGAATTATTTTCAGGAAAGCTTAGTTTGTATATGATTAGGACAGCCGACGGAAGAGATGTGCCGCCCCAGACGTACCGCCTGTTTGGCTGTGAACCAGGAGAAATGACTTTGGCGCAGATTTTAAAGTCGTGCGGTATTGAATTAGGGAAAATAGGCGGAGAAAACATTATCCTGTATCCCGGATTAAACCATGCGGTTATGTTTAAGGATTTATCAGAAAGCTGCACAGTGATGCGGGGATGGAGATCATGGAGAAAAACAGGGCATATCCAGTTTATTACCAAGAGAAGATTACCGTCTTATTTGAAGATGAGGAAACGGAGATGGAGATTTACTATAGAAATCAGAGAGAAATTCTCCCGGAATTTTGTAACTATATAGATCATAACCTTATTTCCAAGGCAAAAGAACACATTTCATCATCGGAAAAGCAGGGGGGACAATTATTTTTGGTGATCAGTTATCTGCATAGCAGCATAGTAACACGCAGCTATGAGTATGAATTCAGTCTTTGCAATGAGTTGCTATATGTCGATAGAAACAGGATAAGCGCGTACTGGTATCCTGAATTTCTGTATCCGTATACACGGGATCAGGAAGAATTTTTACAAAAGGAATTACAAAAAAAGTTTATAAGGGTTAAGAAATATGAGACAGAGATATTAAGACGAGAACTGTTCTCCTCTTATTGGGGAATAGCAAAAGAATATTTTGGTGAGCTGACTGCCGATATAAAGAAAAAGGAAAATTTACGGGTCTATTATGGTGAACATATGGGTGAACTGGAATCTTTATCATCAACATCAGGCCAGGCATGAAAAATGCAGGATGGCAAAGAGTGATAAGACAGATGAAGGAGGAAGAACGTTTTGGGCATGAAAAAATATATATTAGCGGGATGTTTGGCGATAATTGTGGCAGGCTGGTCTTTGGTCAAAAAAGCAGATATTTTTCAGCCGAAAGAGGTAGTATTGCCGGCAATTTCCAAGGATATGGCCAGGGGGATGGTAAAAGAAAAGGAATGTTACATTGTCAGGATTGCAGATTCTGACGAGGACGAATTTGAATTTTCCAGATGGTATTATTGGGACGGGAAAGAAAAAAAATCAATATTTCTGATGGGAAATCGCCCGGATAATGAACTGTCGCAAATATTTATGGGGCGAGAGCGCAACAGCTTCCTGGTTAAGGGATATGTCCATGAAGAATTGACGGACCATCTTAAAGAGTTTAAGAAATTGGCATTTATCGTAGAGGAATGGTATTTGATAGCGCCAATAAAACGTGATTACGGACCGGAAGATTACCGGCAGGAACAGCGTTTATTTTATCCAAGAAGTTATTTGGATACATATGACGTGGAACAGGGGGATTACTATCCGACAGATGCTTACGATTTGACTTGGGAAAGAACACTGGATTACTATTTAGAACAGGACGGATTCTATAAAATTCATCCCAGGTGGAACGGGAGTGAACGGGAATGGTTTTTGGTATATGATGAGGCGGATTTGGTAAAAGATAACAGCGGCAAGATACGTTATTTTGAGAAAGGCTATGCAGATGCGGATGGCTATGCAGAAGAAAAAATATATATTGAAGGCAATTCCCCGGAGTATCTTCTGGATATGGATGTTTTGGCAGAGGAATATGATGAGCAAGAGTGCACTAATTTTTTTATGGTTAAAGGTGATTTAAGGGATAATGAAGATGGCATTGGACGGTTGGAGATCTATAAATGGTGGATAGAAACACCTTTTTATATAAAAAATGATTCTGGAAATTGGATTAACGAAAGATGGATTAACGAAAGATATGGATTTAGCCGGTCTGATATAGAAGCCGGGATCTATAAGAGTTATCGATGAGATGCGGATAAAAATTGTGTGTTGCGTATTATGAGCAAGAGGGAAACTGTCCATGGGAAAAACTTATTTTAGCTTGTCGGATAATCTAAATTTTAATGGGAAGGCAATAAAAATCAAAGCAAACAGCACGGAAATTTCGGCAAAAGAAGAGAGAAAAGGAAGGGCGTATTTTAACGCTGATTTTCAGAGCCAAATATATCAGTCGATATTGGCATCCCAACCGCAAGTGGTTCGGGTAAAAAGCGATAGTATGATCCGGACAGAAACAGATCTCAGGTTTTTAAATAGCTCTGCGCAAGTTGGCAGGATAGCGATTGAAACGGGAGAAAATGGCGGGTATTTTGTGAAGACAAACGTAGCACTCAATAAGGTAACTACCGGGGCAGTTTACATGGGTTCTGCCCAGGCAGAAGAGAAAGAATGGATTGTAGTATCTGGCCTGCAAGTTGAAGGTTTTAAATATCAATTTATAGAAACCGCGTTGCATGATATTGACAATTTGATGATTGAGGGAGTGGATCCTGCGAACATTACCTGGCTCGTATTTGTACATAATCATGTATATATTCCTGATGACCATGACAGAGAGCGCTTTTCTAAAACAGCCGAGAATTTAGGAATAAAAATACAGTTTATTGAAAATAGGACAGAGTTTATTCATTATATTAATACGAAAGCCCAGGATGGTTCGGGAACCCTTAGAGAAAAAACAAAAATCAAGTATTTATCCGTGTTTGCCCATGGACAGACACCTATATTTACAGGGGGAGATGAAACGCAATTATCTTTTGCATATGATCTGAATGAAATTGAAAAAAGGGAAGGCAGAAATACAGACTGGGAAGGTATGATTAATTTTCGAACGCCGGAAATTGAGGAATTGGAGGAAAAAGCCTTTTGCAGTGATGTAGTAACCAGGTTTTATACATGCAATACGGGAACGGCAGATAGAAAAGGAGAGCGCTTTGCGCAAAAGTGGGTTAATAAAGTAGGCGGGGTGGCTTTTGCCTTTCAAAATGCGCGATCTAATTATATTTTTATGAACGCAACAATGGATGAGATAAATGCAGCATTTAATTTTCCGGGTAAATTTTTTGACACGTCTGTTTCGGATATAATCAATTGGGCGAGAGGAATATACCATGATAACTTAGAGGGGATTTCTACAGAACTGATTACGTTAATAATTGGAGAGAATGATCGAGAAACTGCGAAATATATAGCAGAGAATATTGTTGTATATCCGGTTTCAGAGGAATGGAAAATTAAACGGGAAAGAAAAAAGGATAGGGATAGAAAGGATGAACACGGAAATCGGTATGGTTATTCAGATAAGGGCTGTCTGCAATATCCGATGGTAAATAACGTTGCTGATGACTTGCTGATTATTTTAGGGACATGGCCTGATAAAAGAGGGTTTCTAAAGTATGAAAGGATACCTGGCGGAGGAGGCAGAAAGTTTTGAGCAGGAAAAATATATATTAGCGGGATGGTTTAATCATGAGTAGAAGGGAGAAAAATGAGAGCGGATAAAATAATCGTTGAGCCATTTTCAGAACTGGTAGTGATCAGCTATAAAGGTATTAAACAGGTAAATGAACATGGGGAAATAAACATAGAAGGAAATATTAAAAAAACAGGTATGGCAAAGAAATAAGCTTGACATCTGATCATATTATGCTTACTAATAATAATGGCACTCATATTGAGATATCCGATCAAAAGGGCATCAGGATGAAGAGTGCTGGTTCTATTGTACTTGAAGCTTAGATAGATATATATCTGCAAGGAATTCTGGAAATCGAAATTATGAACGATATGATAGTTATATTATAGGATGGACAGATTATTTAGTTTACAGAGTGATGGTTGTTATCATTACAACTATCAGGCTGCATCGCCGCTATTAAGTATAGCACTGGGCATTAAAACATACGCAAATAAATTATAAGTTACAAATGGGAATGTATTGCTTGCTGTGCAAGAGTATAATGGTAATTCAACTTATAAAGTTCAATATATGAACGATGTTGATATGCTTGTGTTTAATGGAGGTTTTAAAAATGCAGATCCTTATCCGTAAATTTTTTTGGACTATTTTATTGTGCCTGGGCCTATGTGCTTGTAGTGGCAATGAAATTAAAGATAATGCACAAACATATCCAAAAGTTAGCAATGAACCATCATCAAAGATATTTTCCGTGGAGGATGTAATCCAAACTGAAATAGAAACAAAAAATGGACAGGCATATTCTCTGAATAATAAAGCTACTTTTGCCTGAAGTAATGGGAACATATCGTCATTTTAAATATAAGGATCAATTAGTCTGCGTCTTACAGACAGAAGAGAGAAATGGCGAGATTATTATTTATAATTCGGATTTGGAGATAGAAAATAAAAGAAAAATCACGTTCTTCAATCCACAATACATATGTGGTACATTGCTTTATGGGCACAACAATTCCACAGAGTATACAAAAATAATGGCAATTGATTTAGAAACATTAGAGGAAAAGGAAATCTGTGAGTTAGAATTGATAAAAAGACCCAATTTTATGATAAATAGTAACAAGGAAATAATCGTTTGTGAGCATCCTGAAAAGGATAAAACCCTATTTTTTAAATTTGAAAATGAAAGGCTAACACCTATATTTGACGCAAAAAATAGTGTGTTAGTTAGTTATAATGATAGAGGTCTTTTTTACCTTGAAGAGAATACGGACTCTTACTGGAACCTTATGCTGTGGGATGGGACGGATATTCAACCGATTGAAAAAGTAGAAATTGATGATATGGATGAATGGATATTTTTTAATGGACTTCCTGGAAATATTATTGTTGAGGAGAATTTTTTTGTATCAATCCATGCACTTACAGACGAACCATATGTATCAGTGCATTATTTTGATTCTAAAAAAGATATGCATATTCCATTGAAGAAGTGGAATTTTTCAGAAGCGGATATGGAAAGATTCGGAGAAAGATTCTCGGGAATTTACTATGAAAACTGTCAAATTACTAATTACTATTTTTCAAGTAAAATAGGTGCATTGCAAACACAAATCATAGATATAAAATAAGTAGGCAGCAAGATGCCTTTTCCCAAAACAAGCGGTGTCTTGGTTTGATGAGCGGATAGATGAGCTGGAACAAATATTAAACAAGAAATTGCTTATGCAAAGACATACGATTTTTATGGTACACCTCAAGAGAAAATACCAAGTGCAAAAATAGAAATGCATGAAAAGAAACTCAAATTGCCAACTATTCCAGAAAAGTATGTAATTGATAAACCCCATTACTTATCAATAGGGGAGGGAATATATGTACTGATAAAAATGCAGAAAATGATTTTGATGATTAGCGGATTACTGTAGGAGCCTGGCCTGATAAAAGAGAGCTTCTAAAGAATGAAGAAATACATGGTGGAGGAAGGAGCAAGTTTTGAACAGGATAAAATATATATTGGAGGGGTGGTTTATAATCATCGTTATCACTATGTCCTTAGTCAAAAAAATAAATATTTTTCAGCCGAAAGAGGTAGTATTGCCGGCAATTTCCAAGGATATGGCCAGGGGGATGGTAAAAGAAAAGGAATGTTACATTGTCAGGATTACAGATTCTGACAAAGACGAATTTGATTTCTCCTATTGGTATTATAGGGACGGGATAGAAAAAAAATCAATATTTCTGATGGGAAATTGTCCGGATAATGAACTGTCGTATATATTTATGGAGCCAGAGCGCAACAGTTTTCTGGTCAAGGGATATGTCCATGAAGGGTTGACGGACTATTTTAAAGAGTATAAGAAACTGGTATTTATCGTAGAGGAATGGTATTTGATCGAGCCAATAAAACGTGATTACGGACCGGAAGATTACCGGCAGGAACAGCGTTTATTTTATCCAAGAAGTTATTTGGATACATATGACGTGGAACAGGGTGATTACTATCCGACCAATACTTACGATTTGACCTGGGAGAGAACACGGGATTACTATTTAGAACAGGACGGATTCTATAAAATTCGTTCCAGGTGGAACGGGAGTGAATTGGAATGGTTTTTGGTATATGATGAGGTGGAGTCGGTAAAAGATAACAGCGGCAAAATACGTTATTTTGAGAAAGGCTATGCAGATGCGGATGGCTATGCGGAAGAAAAAATATATATTGAAGGCAATTCCCCGGAGTATCTCCTGGATGTGGATGTTTTGGCAAACGAATATGATAAGCAAGAGTGCACTAATTTTTTTATGGTTAAAGGTGATTTAAGGGATAATGAAGATGGCATTAGACGGTTGGAGATCTATAAATGGTGGATAAACAAACCTTTTTACTTAAAAAATGATTTTGGATGTTGGGTTAACGAAAAATATGGATTTAGCCGGTCTGATATAGAAGCCGGGATCTATAAGAGTTATCGATGAGATGCGGATAAAAAATTGTGTGCTGCGTATTATGAACAAGAGGGAAACTGTCCATGGGAAAAACGTATTTTAGCTTGTCGGATAATCTTAATTTTAATGGGAAGGCAATAAAAATCAAAGTGAATAATATAGAAATTTTGGCAAAAGAAGAGAAAAAAGGAAGGGCGTATTTTGGATCTATGTCAATACTTTGGACAAAAAAAGTCGAAAGATTATGCTGCTTTTTTGAGTTCCTCATCCTCCTTTTGCTGAGGTGTCATATAACCAATTGCACTATGGATTCGTTTGCGGTTATACCAGCCCTCTATATATTCAAAGATTGCCCTGCGGGCCTCTTGCGAATCTTGATAAGTATGAAGATAGATTTCTTCCTTTTTCAGTACAGAATGGAACGATTCGATACAAGCATTGTCATAAGGATTTCCCTTTCGGCTAAATGAATGCCGTATCTCCCTGCTGTTCAGGAACTTCTCAAATGATTGGCTTGTATACTGGCTTCCCAAGTCGCTGTGAAGAATGATCCCTCTAGTCTCCCTGACATTCAGACAGGCGTTCTTAACAGCTTCTACCGCCAATTCCGCTGTCATGGATGTTCCATACGCATATCCGATGATCTTACGGCTGCACAAGTCCATTACTGATGCCAGATAGGTCCATCCCTCTTTTTGTACATGGATATAGGTAATATCGGTACACCATTTCTGGTTGATGGTTTCCGTCTCAAAATCACGTTTCAGAATATTTTCTTTATAATCTGGAACGGTTCCGTGATTGGCATGATGGTTGTATTTCTTTACTACAACAGAGCGCAGTCCCTGCTTTGCCATATGCCGCTGAACCCGTTTTATGCTGCAGGGAATCCCGCTGCCATTGAGGGTACGGCATATTTTAACTGCCCCATACCGCTGCTTTGAATCTTCATAAGCTTCCTTTACCTTCTGGCTGAATTCCTCATACTCCTTCTTCCGGTTTGAGGGTACACAAACCACAGCTTTGTAATAGGTACTCCT
>Ga0137297_10249_pt1 | contig 42156 bp, 42 predicted proteins | sample RamsorincwithD2O_FD_97191 | JGI IMG/M metagenome (GOLD analysis project Ga0137297, IMG submission 97191) | Mouse cecal microbial communities from Vienna, Austria - Mucin amended with D2O | ecosystem: Host-associated > Mammals > Digestive system > Large intestine > Cecum | place: Austria: Vienna...
CCAAGAAGCAGAAGCGCCAGAATGGTGGTCGGAGAGCGTGGCCGGATTTGACTATAGCCCAACCATATACAATAAACCCGTCAAATCCAGTCCCACCTAGTAGGGCGGTCAACGGTCGAGAATATTGGGGTAACCAGCATGGGCTATATATCGAGCTCAAAAAAGAGGGCGAAAATATCTTCGCTCAGAGAAATCTGAATGACCCAAATAAACTAAGTTTGGATGGTAAAGTCTATGCCGACAAGCATATTAGGGAGCAAGCGGATGTTCTATATAGGTTGAGACAAGTTGGATATTGCGCTGAGTTCGCCGTGGGGTTTGACGAAGCTACTGGTATTATTGCCGACTATCTCGGCAAGCCACACAAACAAGAAATTGAGTTTTAGGAGAAGGAGAATGTTAAAAGTTTTAGAACTATTTGCTGGCATCGGAGCTTGTTCCAAAGCGCTCTCCAATCTAGGTATTAAGCATGAGATTGTGGACGCTGTGGAAATCGACAAGTTCGCCATCAAAAGCTTTAACGCCATTCACGGTACAGATTTCAAGCCACAGGATATTACAAAGTGGGATAAGAAATATTACTGCGAAGCATGCCAAAGGCTAGTTGGTAAAGATGATGAATGCCCTCAATATAAGACCCTTCTATCACCAGCACGGTTGAATGTTGACTTGATTATGCACGGCTCACCTTGTCAGGACTTCTCTGTAGCTGGTAAAGGTGCAGGTGGCGATGAAGGTTCAGGCACTCGCTCCAGCCTATTATATGAAACTTTGCGCATTGTTGAGGAACTTCGACCGAAGTATGTAATCTGGGAGAATGTACCAAATATCTTGTCAGAAAAACATCATCACAACTTTGCCAATTATCTTCGGCGTATGCGAGAACTAGGTTATGTCTCTCAATATACTAAACTCAATGCTAAAGATTTCGATGTACCCCAGAATAGATTGCGAGTGTTCACGGTGAGTGTTTATCTCCCAGATAAAGCTTCAGGATGGGATGATTTAAACTGGTTAGATGTTTTCCACTTCCCTGAACCAATCCCGCTAACTAGAACTCTGAAAGACGTGCTCGAGCCAGAAGTGGATGAGAAGTACTACTTAAGCGACGAGAAAGTCGCTAATATGAAAATCTCACACTTTGAGCTAGATAAATTGTCGAATGTAAAAAACGAGAACGAAGAAGCTAGAAGTATTAGGGCTAGCAATTTTAAGAACCCTCAGTGTGTGAAAGTTGGCGACCTAAACATCAAAGGTCATGACGCCATCAGGCGGGTATATTCTCCAAAAGGGCTATCTCCGACTCTAACTACAATGGAAGGTGGTAATAGAGAACCTAAGATTGTTGCTATGCGAGGTCGCAACCCAGAAAATCCTTCTGACCGTATACCTACCGAGCAGAGATTAGAAGTGAATAGCAAAGGTGTCAGCAATGCCCTAACTACAGTACAGAAAGATAATCTGGTGCTTGGGCCAGTTTGTCTGAATCCAAAGGGTGGCAGAAATGGGCAAGAAGGGTTACAACCATCTCTAAAAGATAGGATTTACGATAGTGACGGCGTTGCGTGTTGTTGTGCCACTTCTACGTTTTTTATGCCTAACTATACCGACAAATTAAGAGTGCGAAAATTAACTCCTAAAGAATGTTGGCGATTGATGGGTTTTTCTGATGAAGATTTTGATAAGGCGAGCAAAATCAACTCGAATTCTCAACTTTATAAGCAAGCGGGTAATTCTATTGTGGTAAATGTTTTGGAGGCAGTTTTGTATAATCTACTAATTAAAAAGGAATAAATGGAAGTTTACAAACCACGGACAAAGCACGAAAAATAATAAACAGGAGGTAATAATGGATACTAAAGGAATCGTTCAAATCATGCTGGATGAGTTATGTGAGCGTGGTTTGATTAAACAACAGAAGCGGAGTGCGTTTAGTAGTACGGAGTTGTTGCTTTATCACTACAACGATTTGAAGCGCTCCATCGACGAAAATAAATCGGAGATCGCTCACCTGCGAGAAAATGGTTGGCCAAAGCGCAGCGCGTCAGTAGTTGGGCAAGACCATATTGACGGCGGTGAGAGTAAGGATGAGTTTATTTTACTCGAAGAGCGTATTAGCCATCTTGAGCAATCTAACGTACGGACAGAGGCTATTCTTCAAAAACTTAATCGGCTGATCAAGGATTTTGCGTTATCACGGTACCCGGATCTGATACAGCGATTATATTTCGATGGTAAGACACGCGAAGAATGTGCCGAGATTTACCAGTGCGATGTAGCGACGATCTCGCGCAACAAGAGCCGAATCATCAACAACATTAAAGCAGTTCTATTCCCTAACGAAATTATCAACGAGTTAGGGTGTTAAGAGGAGAAGACATGGACATATTATCATTTTTTACCGGGACGTTGTTTGGCTGCGTGGGTACGATTATAGCCCTCGTTATCCTGGCGGTTTCTATCGACAAGAAAGCCTAACGAAAACTACACTCGAACAAATACGCCCAAAACCCTGCTTTTACCGTGTTTGTTCGGGTTTTCTAGAATCGTCTTGCCTTTATATTTAGTGCTATATCTGGTATAATAGAGATGTCTAAAATGCATTCTAGGAACATCTCGAAGTCGAGATTGGGCTAATGTTGACCCCGTGATTTCGAGGCCTTGAATGTGTTTTGGACAATACATAAAACATTAGCCCATTTTTATTGGGCAGAAAGCGAGAAGAACAAGATGGCAATGGAGGAAACAATTGTCGAAGGAAAGCGATCAACAGCATGGCTAGTTTTGCGAATGTGCTGGGATATTTTTATGATGATGTTCTTGATTGGGATTTACTGGTGTATTCGGGATATTATTAAATATAATACTACTAGATTAACATTAACGACCAGACGTATTTCCGGGCATCTTGGGCTTATCAATACGGATGAGTTGGATTGCCCTTTGCGACAAGTTACCGGTGTGAGAGTCAAGCAGGGGATGTTTGGGAGGGTGTTCCATTATGGGACGATCACTATTACTACAGCAGCTAACGTATATGATTTTGATTTGATGGAAAATCCAAACAAACTTCGTACTCTTATTCTACAACAAGTTGAGAAATCTGAAGATGACCGTTACGACCGCCAAGCCGAGAAAATTGCCAAAGCCGTGAAGGGCTAATTTTAGCCAAACCCCTCCGAAAATGCCACAAACCGCGCACGGAGGCACACTTTACATGCCTTTTTTTGGTATGATAAACTTGATATAATTAGCAAAAATGTCATGATGTAAGTCATGGCATTTTTTTAATGTTTAGGAAAGGAGAATGTCATGTTTTTGCATTTCAAAGCGAATGTAAACGACAAATACGACACTAAGATTGTCTATCGCAAGGGCGAAGTCTACGAACTAGACGATAAGCGCGCCAAAGAGTTACTCAAGACTCTGCCTAGCCTTGTCGAGGAAGTAGTTAAGGATAAAAAGCATCGCGCGCCACGCAGTAAATCTGCCGTTGACGAAACGAATAAGGACGCTGCAACGGATTTAAAGCCTGAATCAAATGAGACTGCCGAGCAGGATGGATCGTCTACTCCACAAGAGCCTGAATCTGCCGTTGACGAAACGAATAAGGAGTAATCTTCATGGTCGCTGCTCAGCGACCTAGCACGGCAAATTTGAAGCCACCCATCAACAAACGCCCGCCGGAGGAACAAAAAGCTATTTGTCAGCGAGGTGGTGTGGCTAGTGGTAAGGCGCGGCGGGCGAAGAAGCAAAAGCGCGAGCAACTAGAGGATCTGATGGGGGTGAAAGTTGCTACTCCAAGTCGCCGCAAAAAGTTGGAAACTTTCGGGATAAAGAAATCTGAGCAAAACAATCAGATGGCTGCCATCGTCTCTCTATTTGAAAAAGCATTGAAAGGCGATGTCAAAGCGTTCTTGGCGATTCGGGACACTTTAGGACAGAACCCGGACAAACCCGCTCAAATCGCCGAGCAAGGCGGTAGAAAGGTGGAAATTGTCGATGACTTACCAGACGGAGAGGATTAGCCTTAAGTCCTTGGTGGCGCCGCACTTTTGGAACTCATTCAAGAGCAAGGCATTTCACCAAATTAGTAAGGGTGGCCGCGGTTCGACCAAAACCTCTAAGACAGCACTCAAGATTTGCTACCATCTTCTTAAGGAGAATGACTGCGCAGCGATTTGTATTCGCCGCTACCAGAAGAGTTTGCGTGATTCCGTTTATAAAGAAATCAAGCGCGCTCTGAAGCGGCTAGGTCTGCAGGAAGGGTTAGATTACAAGGCAATGTTATCGCCACTTAGCATTCAGTTACTAAAGAATGGCAACCGCATTTACTTTGCTGGAGCGGATGATTATGAAAAGCTGAAGGGCATGATCGATGAGAACACGCCGTTCAAACTGGTTTGGTTCGAGGAGCTAACTGAGTTTAAAGACCCAGAAGACGTAGATAATATCGTCGCAACATTTTCGCGCGGTAATGATGACTGGTTTTCAGTAATTTATACCTATAATCCGCCGAAAAACCGTTTTGAATGGGTGAATCAGTGGGCGAAAGAAAAAGAGGATGAAGGCTATGAAGTAGTCGAGAGCAATTATCGCACCGTCCCGAAAGACTGGCTCGGTACGAAGTTCCTTGAAGAGGCTGAACGTCTGCAAAAATATGACCCACGCCGGTACAACTGGATGTATCTTGGTGAAGTAATTGGCATTGAGGGATTGATTTTTAATTACGACCAAATTCAATCGATTACTGAACATGAGATTGCCGAAAAGGAACTGCGTGTGTTGTATTTGGATTTCTCCATTGATGGTGGACACCAGTCATCAGCCACGACATGCGGCTGTTTTGGTTACCTTAGCGATGGACGTTGGGCTTTGCTTGATCTTTATTATTACTCGCCAAAGGAGAAACCGACTAAGAAAGCCCCGAGCGAACTTGCAAAAGATATCTACCAGTTTGAAGTGGTAATGGCAAAGAAATGGCATGCCAGTATCGACCAAGAGACTATCGATAGTGCTGAGGGCGCACTCCGTAACCAGTTTTTTAAAGACTACGGCAAACGGCTACACCCAGTCAACAAAGGTAAAGATAAACAATCGCTTATTGATTACGCGCAAGACTTCCTCGCCAAGGGGAAGTTTTTTGTTTTAGACAACCCCAACAATGTGCAGTTCCTGCGCGAAGCGAAGAATTACGTATATAAGGAAGGATCGATTGAGAAGGGTAAACCAGAACCCGACAAGAGCGAGCACGAACTGCGAGGCGAGCCTTATTATAATTCGCATGCCAAAGATGTATCACATTATTATGCTGACCACACGTGCGATGTTTTTCAATACTGGGTCGCAGATAATCTCAGTAAACTTGGACTTAAATATTAACCATAAAGGAGGCATGGGGTCTCATGAAACTCTATGATAGCATTAGTCGGACAATGGCGAAGCAAGGTATCAATACGATGACAGGCGACATGTATGATTTCATCGCCGACTGGATGAGTTGGTATCGCGGCAATGTCGCCAATTTTCATACTTATTCAGAGCAACTCGTAACTGGACGCAAAGTCAAGCGCGAGCGCTTGACCCTGAATATGGCGAAGAAAGTCTGCGAAGATATGGCGAAACTAATTTGGACGGAGAAAACTCAGATTACTCTGGCAACTCCAGAAGATACGAGCGCACTTTGGTCTGTTCTCGATAGCAAGAAGAATAATCTCAGTATCAACCTTCCGAAGTTTATAGAACGTTCGTTGGCGCTCGGTACGGGCATGTTGGTTGAATATAAGATTGGTGACGAAGTGTTGATTGATTATATTGACGCTGATCTGATTATTCCGTTTATCTGGGATAATTCGCAAGTTAGTGGCATTATGACGATTAGTCGCAGTATTCAAAATGACGGTTCAGCGAAGCGATGGGTGTCATTAATCACGATTCATCGTTTCGACGGGAAAATCTATACGCGCGAGCATCAACTCTTCGCTAGCAAGAGTGAGACTCAACTTGGCGAGAGGATTGACCTCTCAAGTCAATACCCAGACCTCCCCGAAACTCAAGCATGGGAGACTGACACGCCTCACTTCCAACTATTCCGACCGAACATTGCCAACAACCTTGATAGGAACAGCCCGATGGGCGTTTCGATTTTTGCGAATCGGGTCGACAATCTGCGAGAAATCGATATTATCTTCGACAGCCTATCGCAGGAGTTCCAACTCGGCAAAAAGCGCGTGCTTGTCGACCGCACTGCCGTCAAGGGGTCTATCGATCCGGAAACTGGGCAGACCGTTCAATATCTCGACACCAGTGATTCGGTCTATGTCGCGATTAACGGCATGGAGCATCAGCCAGTTAAGGATATTGACTTCAACTTACGCGTAGAAGAGCACACAAAGGCTCTAAATGCCGCGTTAAACTATCTTTCGGCTGGAGTTGGGCTAGGACAAGACTTTTATAATTTCGATGGTTCAAACGCCGCGAAAACCGCCACGGAAGTGATTTCTGAGCAATCAGACACCTTCCGAAGCAAAGTCAGCCATGAGATTATTCTGCGCGATGTATTATTTGACCTCGTGAAGTCAATTTGTTATCTCGCTGGCATAGAATGCCAAGATGAAGACATCGGCATTATTTTCGATGACAGCGTGATTGAGGATAAGGAGGCTATTGCTCGGCAGGCGCTAATCGAATACAATGCCGGGATAATCGATAGAGTTGAGTATTTCGTACGTGCGCGTGGGATGGAGCGCGAGAAAGCCATTGATTACGTTGCGGAGATCGAGGCAAGGAATCAAACTACAACGGAGGTAGAACCGGATGAGGAGTAAAAGAGTAAATGGAAGATGCTATATTCGAAGCCCTGCTCGAGCCAATCCTCGAGCTTTATAGTCAGATTGAGATTGAGTTGCTATGCAATGTAGCTGAGCGCTTTGATACTTACGATACGGTTGGTGGTACTCTTGAGTGGTATATGAAAATGCTCCAAGAGACGGGAGCCTTTAAAAATGACAACGCACGGATTATTCAAGAGTATGCCGGTCTAACCGCAAAGGAGATGAAGCACTTACTTCAAGAGGTTGCACTGATGACGAGTATGAAAGAAGTCGAAGCAGACTATAATGCTCTGATGAACTCTGCGGCAAATCGCCATACTTTAGAAAGTATCGAGCGCAACTTGCTTGATGATATTAACGTCATCAACACAAAAGCCCTTGAGAGTACCGAGAAAGCCTACATGAGCACTTTAACCAAAGCATACATTAAGACGTCTTCGGGCGCATTTTCTTATCAGGAAAGCATCAAGAGTGCATTAGTAGAGATGGCAAATAGTGGTATTGCTGGTGCGACGTATCAGCGAAATAGTGGGCAGATTGTGCGATATAATCTTGAAGCTACCATACGTCGCGACGTTTTAACCCGCGTCAATCAAACCGCTGTTGAGGTTCAGTTCAATAATATGCATGAACTGGGGTGTAATTTGGTCTACGTTTCACAGCATATGGGTGCACGTGTTCATCCGACCAACAAAATCGCCAATCATGCTGGTTGGCAGGGCAAAGTCTATATGCTGGACGGTTCAAGTGATAAATATCAAAATCTTGTCGAAGCGACTGGATATGGTGATATTCGGGGGCTTGCAGGCGTGAACTGTCGCCATCACATCTCAAGTTACGTTGAGGGCGTTACTAAGCTCCCCACGCACATTGACGAGGAAGAAAACGAGCGTATTTATAAGCTTTCGCAGGAGCAACGCAAGTTGGAGCGTGATATACGCAAAGCAAAGAAGAGACTTGCCGTAGCTAAGCAGATGGGTGATAAAGATCTTCAAAAGCAATATCGTGCACAGCTCGACGATAAAACGGAGAAACTTAATGATTTTGTGATTAAGCATAAGGAACTGAAACGCGACTACGCGAGGACGCGGGTGGTGTATGAGTATAAGAACGGCAATAAACTTGCTCATGACATTCCAGATGGACTTTCGCGATATGATTCATCAAAAAACAGTGAGTATGACAAGTTGCTTGCAACTACGCCACCGGAGAATATCTTTGAACGATACCCAGCCAAGTCTGCAAATAATCCGTATAACGAAGATCTCACATTTGCTGAAATAGATTTTGTGAAGCGTGCGAAGCTATTTGTAGATGAAATTGAGCTTATCCCACTGCAATCAGGACGTCGTGCGACCAATGATTTTAGAATTATTGGGAAGCAGTGGGAACTCAAAACTCCTACCGAAACAAGTGAAACCATTATTCGGAATACGATTTGGAAAATTACCGATCAAGGTAAGCGAAACGCAATCTTGGATGTCACTTATCTAGATAGGAATATGAAGTGGATTATCGATAAAGTTGAGAACCATCTAGCAATAGCGAAAAATTCACGAGCTCTAGATAACCTGCTCATAGTTAGGGGCAATAAGTTTATTCAAATGAAATAAAAGAAGCCCCATTGCCGGGAACAATACCCGGGGGGAACTTCTTTATATCTCTATTGTATCACACATCACAGAAATGTCAATAGTTCTTGGGTAGTTTAAGGGCAGAACAGCGGTTTTTGGAACCGTCAATCTTGGTTCGAATCCAAGCCCGAGAGCCATTCTTTCCAGATAGTTTAACGGCAAAACGGTGCGCTCTGGACGCACAGATGGTGGTTCGAATCCATCTCTGGAAGCCATGCTGGTATAGCGAAGCGGGTAAACGTAGCAGACTGTAAATCTGCCCTCCACGGAGTTCTCTAGTTCGAATCTAGATGCCAGCACCATTTGTCTGCAAGACTTTGCGGTGCCGTCATGAATATTTGACGGTTAAATGAGGTAGCAACCGGCAGCCGCTTTTCTTTTCCCTAAATAATTTAACTCCCAAATTTTCATACAAACACTGAAAGCTACTCTCTTGGGTAGCGTTTAGCCTTGTCACCCTCGCTTGGCAGGGCTAAACGGTATTCAAGAATACCACGACGAACACGTTTCGTCGTTAATATAAACGGGTAATAGCCGACGGGCTTAAAACGGGAAAGGAGTGCATTATGGCACAAGCAAACAATACGGACGATCTGAAGGATAAAAACCCTGAAGATGCCGGGACGACAGATAACGCCGATAATCCTGTCGATAAACCAGATAACGGTGGGGAGCCAAAGATGATTACCGAAGAGGAGGCGCAACGACGTGCCGACGCGCAGGTAGCCAAGAAGCTCAAAGGAATGCCTTCAAAAGAAGAAATTGCAGCTTTCCGTGAATGGAAAGAATCCCAGAAAACCGATGACGAAAAGCGTGCGGAAGCCGAAAAACGCTACGCGACGCTTGAGGCAGAGAATACTGCCCTGAAACAAGAAAAGATGGTGCTAGCGAAAGGTGTAAAACTGGACGACGCCGACTATGTTTTCTTCAAAGTTGGTCGGATGGAGGGTGATTTTGAGGAGAATCTCGAGCAATTCCTGTCTGAACACCCCAAGTATTTAGGCGACGATGAGCCTGCACAGCCAAAACGCACTGGCGTTTCAGTTCACGGTTCGAATCAGCCAAAGTCTAGCGGTGTAGACGAAATTCTTAAGAAGCGCAATCCTAATCTAGAAATTTAATTTTAAGAAAGGAAGAATATGGCAAATATTCCCAAAGGCGGGACGCATAATCTCAAAGAGACTTATGCTACCCAAGTGGCAGCAATCGCTCGCCAAGAAACCAACATTTATAATGACTTCTCCGAAGATGGTGAACGCAACGAGGTTACGGGGTTGATCAAAATCCCAACTCGCGACGGTGAAGTTAAAGTGTCAGAATACGACGTCAAGAATGGCGTTGAACTTAGCCAATCGGCGACTGATTACATCGATTTACCGATGGACAAGCACTATGCCGTAAACGAACTTATCGACGGTTATGAAGCCGAGGCGGTGCCAGACAACATTGTTGCGCAACGCATCGAGAGTGCTGGCTACTCCCTTAGCCTAAAACTCGAAGATGACGCCATCAAAACCGTGCTTGATGGCGGTACGACCTCTGCCGATACGAGCGCACTCACTGAAGCTAACGTCTATAAGAAGATTGCTACTGAGGTGAAAAATATGAAAGCACGTGGCATGAAAGTTGACCGCATGCGCATCGCCGTTAGCGCTGATGTCGAGTTGCTCTTGCTTACTGACGAAAAGTTTAGCAATACCGCTGGCACACTCGGTGCTGAGTTGGTTCGCGAAGGCGTTATCGGCAAGATCAACGGAGTTGCTGTTAAGCCGAACTATCTCATGGGTGATGAGATTGACTTTATTATCTACGATACTCGTTTCCTCCAGAAAGGCATGGTCTGGGAGCGTGAACCGGCAATCAACCCACTTGCTGATGGCAAGCACATCGGTGCGTCTGCCCTGCAAGGTCGTTCGGTTGGTGGCATGATTGTCACGAATGCTCTCGGCGCTCAAGTAAGGCGAAATAAGGCTAAGACCCCTGTCACGCCTCCGGATACCTCGTCCGAAACTGAGCAAGGACAATAATAGTAAGGAGTAAACCGTCAATGATTGTCGACGAAAAATATTACCTAGAGAGTTATGGTGGGGAGGAGATTAAAGATTTCACTCGTCTTAGCCGGGCGTCGCAATCGCTAATCGAATTCTTGACAAGTCATACTGTGGGCGAGTTAGAACAACTCCCCACAGTCGTTCTTGACCGTGTAAAGCAGGCTATCTGCGCGGAGATTGAGTATTTGGACACCTTGGGTGGCATCAAAGCCCTCAACGGCAAACCGGATGTTCAGAAGAAGTCAGAAAGTTATGGAGGTTCATACTCCTATTCACTAGGCGACAAGCAGATGGCTGAAATTCGCTATGTCGGCGGTATTCCCTGCGCGTCAATGATTGAAACTATACTAACCCCTACGGGCTTGCTATATGCCGGGAGGCAATATGTTTAATCGCGCCGTAACTGTTTTTCGACAAACTGGAGATGGGTGCGAAAAAACTATCATCACGGGTGTCTTTTATAGTGATATCCGTGGTATTAGCCTTGAAAGCAAAGGCGAGGCTGAAGCCTGCTCAATAAAGGTTGTTATACCGCTTGAAAGCGTTCCTGAGGGATTGGAAATCCGCGAGGGGGATTTCCTGTGTAAGGGCGAAGTGGGGGCTGATTATGCTGATTTGACATCCGTAGCGCAGAGTGAGCCGACGTTTACCGTAGTATCGTGCGATTGCAAGGATTATGGTAGCAACCCGCACCTACTCATTATGGGGAGGTAGCGCTATGGACATTCTAGTGATTGACGTTGGCGATGTTGAGGAGATGTTACAGTCGGTCGGTCTTGAAGAAGGCGGGCTGGCACAACAAGCGCTAGATGAGGCGTTCGTAAAAAATTGTGACCCCTACGTTCCGATGGATAGCGGCGTTTTGATGGAGAGTGCATATATTGCAACTAACTTCGGTAGTGGTGATATTGTCTGGCAGACACCATACGCTCATTATGCTTACGAAGGGATCGTATATGTCGATCCAGAAACGGAAAAGGCAGCGTTTTATGATAAGGATTTTGGGTTCTGGAGCCGTCCAGGCGTCCAGAAAATTCCGAGCGATCGGCTACTAACGTTTCACAGTGGCGGGCAACGTGGGCGAAAATGGGCAGAGCGGATGTGGGCTGACCATGCCGACGACGTAATCGCAGAAGTCGAAGCAGTAATTAGGAGAGGCAAAAAATGAAGAAACCGATAATTGAATGTCTCAAAGAGTATTTTGAAACATTCCCAGAACTAGGCGGGCTTGCTACGGTTAAGGTTGATTTTCTCGACAAGGACGCTGGTAGTTATTCGCTTGAAGAGACCCCAGCCGTACCAGTTGTGCGCGAGTTTGTGGACGGCAGTCGAGAATGTCAATTTATTTTCGTTTTAGCGAGCCGCAACTTTTACGCCGTCGACACGAACCGGCAGAATATCGACAACCTGCATATATTCGAGCGATTGCGCGACTGGTTGAGCGACAACGCCGCGCAGGATATTTTTCCAGATTTGGGCGATGAACGTGAAGTCCAGTCGCTCACGACGCAAACTGGAGGTTACTTATTCAGTGTGGCTGATGGTAAGCGAACTGCTCGCTATCAAATTCAATGTAAATTAATTTATAAGGAGTACTAATATGGCAAAAGCCAAACGTGCACAATACATCGTCATGATGAATGTCGGAACTGCCGACAAGCCAGAATACGAATATCTTGGTAAAGACAATGAAGATCTGTCGCAGACTCTCAACAATGAGGTAAATACGACTAAGAACGTACTAGGCATGACAACTACGGAAGTCACCAAAGGCGCGCAGACGACATCCGTTGACCCGTTCAAGATTGATGATACGAGTAAGGTTGCGCAAGTTCTGCACGATATCTTTTTGAACGAATCTGAATTGTCAGATGTCGAACACGACTTCGTCCAAGCGTTCTTGTACAAGCCAGTCGGCGAAGATGGCGAAGTCGAGGCGTTTATGCAACGTGGCGCGATCGATCTTAAGTCTTACGGTGGCGACACTACTGGTGTCTCTGCGCCATTTGACATCAACTGGCTGGGCGCACGTACCTACGGGACGTTTAACCCAACGACAAAGGTATTTACCCCGACTACGGCTTAAGTATCAAAAAATAACAAATTGATATAGAGCGGCGTTGAGAGACCGCTCTATATCTTTAATAAGTGAGGAATAATATGTCAGAAATTAAAATAACATCAAGGAAGGCAACTACTCTTGACATCGTAGACGAAGACGGCAAAAAGATTGGTAAAGTCTCGTTTAACCCGAAAGATATCAAAGCCTACAATGCGTTCATGAAGATCTATGGCTGCGTTAGTGCCTTACTCAAGAAGCATGAGGGCATCGGTGCAGTGGAAGAAATCCCCGAGGGCAAACTCGGCGGGGTGGCAGAATACCAAGCAGCAAGTGCGGGTTTGGAAAAAATCGCTGACTTCACCGACGAAGCAGTTGCTCAATTTGAGAAAATCTATGCACAAATCGATGAAATTTTCGGTGCTGGCACGAGTAAATTGATTAGTCAGGATTCTTACGATGTGGAGGTGTTATTTGAATTTCTGGACGGCATCACGCCTTACTTTAAGAATGCGCAAGGTGAGCGTGTTAGTAAATACCTTGATAAGCAGCAGACCGAGAGTGACGTGATGTAATGAATGTTTTAACGAACAAATTCCCAACCAAAATACAGGTTGGTGAAGAAATCTGCGAGGTCGACGCGGATTTTCGAAATTGTATCAGGATTATTGAGGCTTTTGAAAGCGAAGAACTGACTACGGGTGATAAATATGAGGTGCTTGTACGGCGTTTATACCGGCAAATCCCCCAAGATTTATCGCTAGCCATCAAGAAGGGCATTCAGTTCTTGGACTGCGGCGATGATCCAGACGAGGAAGCAAGAACTCCAAAACGGGTCTACAGTTTCCAGAAGGACGGTAGGTTTATTTATTCCGCTGTCCGCCAAACGCATGGGCTTGATTTAGAGGAAGTTGAGTTTTTGCACTGGTGGAAGTTTGTGTTTCTGTTCTCTGATGTAAAGAGTGATACAACCTTCGCCAATATGGTCAGCCTGCGCGACAAGCGTAACCGCGGCAAACTTTCAAAAGAGGAACGAGTGATTTTCAGCCGGTCAAGGGAGATTCTTGACCTTGATTATGACAACCAGCCAACTGAAGAAGAGCGAGAGTTCATGCGGCGACTAAAAGGAGGTTAATATTATGAGTAGTGACGGGTCGATTCATGTCAGTACGAAAATCAATACCGAACCAGTAAAGAAGGGGCTAAATGACGTTGAGAAAGCTGCCACGAAAAGCGGCAGCAACGTGCGGAAAAGTCTTAACGAACTCGGCACGGGCTTTAGGATTCTAGGACAGAAGGCGGCGAGTAGTGCGAAATCTCTGCTTTCTGGCTATAACGAAAATGTTGCCGTTTTAGATCGTCAAAGTGTTGCCCTAGAAAAACTTCAGCGGCAACTAGATGGTATCATGAGCGGCGATGTAGTGCCGACTTCACTGCGTTCGATGGAAACAGAACTTGCCAAGCGTAAAGCGGAAACACGAGATTTAGCGGCAGAGATGGATGCTTTACAGCAAGAAAAAGCACAACTGAACGGTGAAATCTCTAAAGCTGAAGCCGAGCACTATAATATTACGAATCTCGACGAAGTTAAAACCCGCCTCGCAGAGATTGATTTGCAACTTTCCGAGACCATTCCAAAATGGGATGCCGCAGGTAATGCAGCGGTTAAACTTGAAGAAAAGACGCAACAGTTGCGCCTTAACCCAGAGGCGATTAGTGAAGCGCAGGACTTAAATAATCGAATCGCTTTGCTTAAACAACAAATGGGCGAAAGTGAGCAGAAGGCTACCTCATTCAAGGATAAATTGCTCGGACTTGCCAAGGTGAAATTTAGTAAACTCGGTAGCGCGACGTCTTCTCTAAAGAAAGGCTTTGAGGGAGTTGGACAAAAACTTGATAACCTTAAAAGTCGGATTACGCGGCTAGTCGGTGCCGCTTTCGTGTTTAATCTTATACGACGCGGTCTTAGCCAACTCGTAAGTAGTTTAACTAGTGCGTTAAAAAGTAATAGTCAATTCGCCAGCTCACTCAATCAAATAAAAGCTAATCTCATGACGGCTTTTGCCCCGATTTATAATGCGATCTTGCCCGCAATCAACACCTTAATGTCAGCGTTGTCAAAGGTAACTGGCACAATTGCGACGTTTATTGCTGGGCTGTTTGGTAAAACCGCAAATCAGGCTAAATTAAACGCCGCTGCTTTGCAGAGCCAAGCCATGGCTTACGAAAATGTTGGTAAATCTGCCGAAGAGGCGCAGGGTAAATTAGCAAGTTTTGATACGCTCGAAGTAAATGACGCACAAAAAGACACTTCCTCTGGCAGTGGTGGCGGAAGCGGAGACGCTGTTGATTTTAGCGGGCAGATTGAAAGTAGTTCGTGGCTATTAGACATGCTTAATAAGATTAAGGATGTGCTCGGGCAACTCTTTAATCCGTTCAAAGTGGCATGGGATAGTGTCGGGGCGCAGGTGATTGAATCACTCAAGTATGCTTTTACGGAAGTTCTGGCGTTACTGGTTGATATCGGTCGCACTTTTCTTGAAGTCTGGAATAACGATCTCGGCGTCAGTATTGCTACTCGCATTTTTAATATCTGGATAAATATCAACACTCTCATCGGGAATGTCGCTAAATCTTTCCGTAAGGTTTGGGACGAGGGCGACCGTGGGAAGAAACTAGTCGAGGCGTTACTGGGCATGTTCGATAAAATTCTCGGAGTTTGTGAGGGTATTTCTAAAAGTTTGGCTGACTTTGCGTTGTCAGAAAGTTTTCAGACTGGCATAGCGCTCACGATGGATATTCTCACTAAGATTTTCGACATCATTGGCTGGATTGCGCAGGCATTTTCGAATGCTTGGGACGCGCACGGTTTAGAAATTCTGGCCAACGCACAAAGTATTCTCAATGAGGTACTTCGACTAGTGGATTCGATCGCAGGGAGTATCCAGGAGTGGGTTATGAGCGAGAACTTCCAAACGGCACTCAGTATAGTTCTGGATATTATTGGTTCGATTCTGGGTTGGATTGGTGAAATTGCAGCTTGGGTTGTAGATATGTACGAAAAATATGTTAAGCCAATTCTAGAAGAGAAAATTATTCCGCTAATTAACACTCTGATTGAAGTGATTAAGAATATCTGGACAATCGCGAAGCCAGTAATCGATTTCATCGTAGACGCATTAAAAGTTGTACTTGAACCGGCTATTGCTGCAATTTGCTGGGCATTCGGAGCAGTAATCGATGTTATTAATTTTATTGCTACGGTTTTTAATACGGTGCTTGAGATTATTATTGGAATCTTTACCGATATTGAGGGTACTGCACAAAAATGCTGGAACTGGATTGTTGGCGTGTTCGAAGGCGCAGCGACATGGTTCAACGATACTCTAGTTCAGCCAGTGAAGGATTTCTTTTCTGGCATGTGGAACGGGCTCAAAGACGGCGCACATAATGCTTGGGAAGGTATTAAAAGTGTTTTCGGTGCAGTTACTGGATGGTTCAAGGACGTGTTTACAAGGGCTTGGGAGGGTGTCAAGAAAGTATTCGAGACTGGTGGCAAAATCTTCTCTGGTATTAAGGAAGGGATCGCCAACGTATTTAAGACGGTCGTGAATGGGATTATTGACGGAATTAACAAAGTAATTGCTTTTCCGTTTAACACCATCAATGGCTTTCTAAATACTATTCGCGCGATCGATATTCTCGGTTTTAAGCCATTTGAATCTTTGTGGGGCTATAATCCACTATCCGTGCCGCAAATTCCTAGACTGGCAACCGGCGGGGTGGCTTACGGACCGATGGTCGCGCAGATCGGTGAATATGCTGGTGCAAGGTCGAACCCAGAAATTGTTACACCGGAGAACTTGATGCGCCAGATTGTGCGCGAAGAAGCTGGCGGGGGTGGCAACAGCAGTATCGATGAACTTACCGTAATCGTCAAAATCGGTGAAGAGACCATTCAGCGGCAAGTAATTAAGAGTGTTCGCCGCGAAGAACAAGCCATCGGCAAGCCACTATTCGCAAGCTAAGGAGGAACATGCAAAAGATTAAATTCGCAACTATGGATGGAAGTAAGAGTTTCGAGATCCCGTGGGACTGGCTCGGCAGCGCTGAAGTGAAGTTTATCATTAACGACCTTGAAGCCAAAGCCGAGCGCGGGATTACCACTGGCACACTTTTTCGCGTGCGCCAAGCAGAGATTCCCAGTGCCACGTTGAAATTCATCAAGGCTCTTACTCAGGTGGAAGTGTATCCTATGCTCCAGATTATACGCGAGGTCGAATTTAACCTCACGTATTTCGAGAAGTATGAGAACACATTTAAAACCGTAAAGGTTTACGCCAAGAAACCGGAAATGCCGGTCAAGCAGTATCCGGTCGACAATAATACTAACAAAATAATTTATGAGCCGTTTGAGCTTACGCTGACGGCTTATGGAGGAATATAATCATGCCACTGATTGATGGAGTCAACGATGCCGATATCCAAAAGTTCGAAATTGACGACTCCGTCGTCAGCGATAAACAGGTTGTCGGAGCATTTAACCTTAATCTAGCTAGCATTAAACTTATAAACCCCAACAAACGCTACAATTCACTCAATAACCAGTGGATTGATACGCAGATGGGGCGACTATATGTTTACGAGGCACCAGAAACACAAGGCGATGTTACGATTGAGTTAAAATGCTACGATTTGGCTTATAAGTTTGATATCGCTTACACGGATGTGGTAGAATTCCCCGCAACGGTTAGCGAGTGGCTAAATGCAATTTGCGAGCATGTCGAAGTTGAACTTGCTACACCAGTATTCCCCAACTCAGATATATTGCTTGAGGAACGACCGTATTTGCCCGAAAATGCCAGTTTTCGCGACGCAGTGCGAGAAATTGCTGGTGCAGCGGGAAGTTTTGCTCAAATTATCGACAACAAACTCCATATTCGTTGGTTTGATATCACTTCACCTATTGAGTTGCCAGATTGGTTTGAGTTGACGCAAGAAGAGCATGTAGACGCTGTGAATGCTGTAGTACTTGGTCGGGGTGATCTTGAGGATAACATCGTTTATCCTGTGGAAGTGCCAGATAATGCTCATGAACTGCGTATTGACGACAACCAAATACTCTTTCAGCGTGAACGAGAGACGATTGAGACTATCTATAATCAAGTCGTTGGGTTCGAGTATCGTATTTTCAAATTACGTTTTATCGGGCTAAAAGATGCAAAAGCCGGGCAAGCAATCCGCTACCATGACATCGATGGTGAATTGATTAGTTCGTACATCATGACGAACTCACTGTCATTCTGTGGTGGTGATTATAATGATCCCGAAACATGGGAGAGTAAGGTTTCTGCCGTCCGTCTTAAGGAGACAAATACACACTTTGAGTATGCTGGCAGTATTATCAAAACTCTACATAATACCGAAGCTAAAGTCGACAAAACGAATCAACGGATCGAACTCGAAGTCTCGGAACGTAAAGAATTAGAAGATCAAGTGAATGAAAATTTTACAAAGGTAGAACAAAACATTAGCAGCGTCATCACCTCAGTCCAAAGTTCCGGCGGTAATAATCTCATCAGGAACTCCGCCTTTTACTTTAAGGATACCGACGGATCATATACATTTTGGACATTATCAAACGACGGCATAATCGAAGTGTTGCCATCTGCCGAAGCGGCTAGTTTTGGTTCGCTCTCTGGTCAAGTCGTGCGCCTCAAGAATAAATCAATCACTCAGTCTATCAGCGTTAAAGCCGATTCAGCAGATATCGCCGAGGAGAACAAAACTTACTATACGTTTTCTTGTCGGATTCGGAAGACTGCGGCAGGCGAAGGTTCGATTGTTATCACAGACGGTTATAGCGAGTGGAAGATTGAAGTCCTCAACGGCGAATCCCCGATTTACAACGAGTACACAATAGAGAAGATTTTGCCAAAAAGTTCCGTGTTAGTCATTACCGTGTTTGGGAGCGACGAGTCAGAACTTAGCGTAACTGATATGATGTTGGCGGTTGGAGATTATCGTTCGCAGTGGACACAAGCAAACGGAGAGTTAGCCAACACCCAGACGCAGGTGGATATTCAGGGGGTTAAAGTTAGTTCCACTACTACTGATGATACTAGTAGCCAGCTCGCATCGCAGGGACTCTACACGAAAGATGGCAGCAACATTATTAGTTCACTCACAAACGGCGGTCTTATAACTCCGGAAATTAATGCTACTAGGGAGATTAGTATGCCGCCAATTAAAATTGTACCCCAAAGAGACGGCTGGGCTTTCGTCCCAACGGATTAAGGAGAAGGAGAAATATGTCGGTTGATTATGCAATTGCAAATACCGCCAACTCATACATTCAGGGTGGTTTAGAGATTACTACGAGCAAGAGCGGTGGGAACGTTACTGTTACCGCTAAACTCTACATGCGGCGTACTAATAACTATAGTGGATCGACCTATGATAGTAATGTCAGCCGATCGATCACTATTGATGGGTCAGTCACATCGGGTTCGGGCGCTGTAACGGTTGCTGGTGGGCAACAGAATGTCTGGCAAGGCCCAATTCTTACGGCCAGCAAAACTTTTACGGGGGCAGCGCGGAATATCACTATCTCTTGGGCTACTAGCGGTGTAGCCTCAACAAATCTCAACGGGTCGGGTTCAACCAGTTTTACGGTTCCCGCAGGCTATGTGGCGCCGTCAGGAGGATATATTACAATTATAGGTAAAACCTATAATTCAGTTACTGCTAAGGTTGGTGTGAGCTCGTTTGGTGTTCCGAACACTAATGGAGGATTGACATTTAAGGTTCTAACTGAGACATATGTTGCAGGAAAACCTACAAGAGAAAACTCAAAACTGGCTAATGGCGCGACTACGACTGTCAATAATAACTCGACTGCCTTTGGTGGCGGTATTACCATCATTGGTAACAAAACCTACCACACGGGGCTTTATGTAAGCAACGGTGCTCTTGACTATCGCTATCAAGGTCCAACATTCACTACGCCCTGCCCGCCATTATCGGGGTTAAGTTTAACCTCACAGGTTTATGCGACCTATAATACAGTTAAGGTTATATTCAATTGGTCAAGACAAACCGATGGCGATGCTTTAACGCGAACACTCTATTATCGTTACTCCACAGATGACGGCAGTAGTTGGTCGAATTGGACGAGTGCAGGCTCTGCGAGCGCCACTTCTGGTTCGTTTGTGATTACTGGCTTACCGACGGGCAAGAATATTACCGTCCAAGCCAAACTCACAACAACGGCTGGTGATTCTGAAACCAAATCATGTAAATTATCAACACTTACCACCCATACGGCGCCGAATTTTAGTGATTTTGAGTATTATGATAGCAATGCTAACGTTACGGCACTGACTGGCGATAATCATGTATTTATTCAAGGGCAATCTACTCCAGTTGTAAAAATTCCCATAGCGAAGAAGGCTACTGGCAATCAATCAATTGCCATGTCCGGTTATAATATTGCTTTCAGCGGGCAAAACTATTTCATGGATTATTCTGATACAGCAGATGTCAGTAAAACCCTATCCACCCCAACACAAAGCGAAACTCTAGTATTGGCCGTGTCGGCGGTTGACGCTTTATCCTCTGCTACACAGGTTACCAAAGATGTTAAAGTCTATCCGTGGAGCCAACCAACCATTGCGGCAAATATTACCCGCGAAAACGGTTTTGAGAATAACTCAATACTATCGATAAAAGGCACTTACGCACCGGTTGTTATTGGCGATACGGTTAAGAACACCTTAACGGTTAAGTACCGCTATAAAAAATCGTCTAGCAGCGAGTGGAATGCATGGGAGACGCGCCCCGCCACGTTTGGAGGTAACAACTGGTCGACTACCGATTTAGTTAAGTCGTTCGATAATAGCTCACAATGGGACATTGAAGTTAGTGCAACGGACGAGTTTACTACTACGACTGTCAGTCTTGTATTGTCGATGGGGATTCCAAAATTCTTCATCGGTGCGGATGGACGTGTAGCGGTCGGGAAACGGCCAGAAAAAACACTAGTAGACGGCAATAATGGCCAACTAGAGATTGCAGGTAAAGTTTATAGCGTAGATATTGAGGCCTCAGGCACTGTTGCGGCCGGTGGAAATATTACAGGTAACAATTTATATGCCAAAAATGCCGCCTATGCTAATAATCAGCGCCTAATGCCATCTCATGTCGGTCAAATCATTATGTCCACCAACCTCACCACTGCTGCCGCCGTGCAGAACATTTACGGTGGTACGTGGGTAGCATGGGGCACAGGTAAGGTTCCAGTAGGCGTAAGCACTGGGGAAGCTGAGTTCAATACCATAAACAAGACGGGTGGTAGCAAGACAGTAACATTGACTGTTGAACAGATGCCGTCACATAATCACACACAGAGTGGTGGTTGGGGTAGCGGTTCGCCAAATAACAGCTTATTTCGCGTTGACGGGAATAGTCCTGCGAATAGATGGGTATCTGTTGGTAATACCGGAGGCAATCAACCCCACAACAATCTCCCTCCGTACATCACATCATATTTCTGGCGACGTACGGCCTAAGCCGTCTTGCGCCAGAAGTAACAGGTTTGATAAGGTTGTAAATTATTATGAGCTGATCCAGAGCCGGCAGAGGCAGCAGTTTTACTTTTAGTAGTATTCATTGCCCATGCCGGGACAGAGCCACTCCCCGTCAAGCTTGGTCCTAAGGTTGTGTCAAAAACAGTCAGCGCATGATTATGTGACGGCATATATCAACTAAATTTAAGAAAGGAGGCTTATGGCCTTAAAACAAGAAATAATTAACGAAAAAGGGGCGAAAACGGCTTATCATCGCGTTAGCAACCTCTCTTGTGATTGTGATAGAAAGGTGATGAAAGTAGTAGTCAAATCGTATACTTCGCAAGATTTTCGCAAATCCGAGAAAGAGCTCGCGGACGCCCAAGAAAAACGAGACGCTTTATTGCGCGAGCTCGACGATTTAGTATCTAACCCAACGGCAGACAATGAACCGCGCCGAATTGAGCTGTCGGAACAAATTAACTCTATGGGTGGCAGTGAAGAAATAAAATTACTGCACCTGCTCGAAACTACTTACGAAATCGAGTTCTCTACTGAGCAGCAACTCTCATTAGCCGAAGTTTATGCTTGGTTGAAAGAAAATGTTTATCAAAACGCCAAAGATTGCTAATAAGTTTTAGAAAGGATGGGAATGGATTCAGAAGTTATTGTGGCGCTAATTACTGGGCTGTGTGCGGTTGCGGGGAATTACCTTATTTCTCGCAAAAAATCGTGCGAGGACGAAATCCGCGATGCACAACGCGAGCAAAAACAATGCGATCGCTTGGATAATATCGAACACAAGATCGACATTCACAATGGCTATGCCGAGAAGTTAGGCGATATTAGCAAATCGATGGTTGCTATGCAGAAAGATATTGAGTATTTAAAGAAAGGAGCTAAATAATGAAACTTAAAAAGAAAACCACCCGCCAACTCTCAATGGCAGTTGGCATTTTGTCGTTTATCGCCTTCATCATTCAAGGACTAGGCAGCACGTGGGGCTTTGAAGGTGTGGCACAGCAGATTACCCAAACCGCTCTATTATTCTCTGGTGGCATCAACATCTACTTCCTCGGTGTAACCGGGCAGAAGAATAGTGAGGACAAGGAGAAGATCAATGATAAATAAGATTAAGCGTATTCTCGGCGATAATATTGCAGTCTTGGTATGTTTGGCTTTTGCTGTCGTATGTGGCACATTCATCACTTTTGGCACAATGGCTGAGGACGGGAGTATTACTCTAGACGGCGGAAATGCCAAAATTGAGCAGTCAACGCTGGATTTCATAGAAGATTCTAAGGCAGCACTTGCCCGCGTCATGGATCAAGACGCTCCGACCGACGAGCAGACCATCTCTGATAATGACGAAGAAGCTACTGGGCAGGGCTTTTACGTTACGATTGACGATATTCTGAGTCGTAGGCTTGCGCCCGGCTCCTCACCATACCAATGTTCACGCTACACGGCCTATCTCGCCACCGGTAAGAGCGTCTATTCTACCAAGAATATTGACTATGGCCCAGTCAATGGAAAAGATGTAGCCAGCTACCTCGTAAGAAATTATGGGTTCAAGTACATTGACAAGCCGGTTAAAGGTGCGATTGGCTCGGGCGGGTTCAACACTAAGTATGGGCATACGGCGCTCTATCTGTACTCAACTGGCGTAAATACCGCCATGGTTGAGGACGCAAATTATACCCCACTCGCTGTCTCTACCCACAATATGGATATCAGTGGCTGGGTCTGGGCCGTGCCGGGCAACTATGAGCCAGAAACGGCCATACAAGACCCTCAAACGCCCGATAACATGCCTACAGCTACAAATACAACTAACGACTGTTCAAAGCTTAAAGTAGTGTCTGGTGACACGATGGGTGGAATTATGTCACGCTGTGAAGGCAAGGCGGTTTATGGTGAAACTATGGACGCTTATGCTCACACGTGGTTCTCTACTAAGATTAAACCCGGCCAATCGGTCTACGATGGCTGGCATTCGGCAAGCGGTGTGGGGTTGTATGCCGGGGATGTGATTGAACACCGGCCCTAAATACGGTTGAGCGTATTTCTTGAAATATACGTCTAACCGTAAAATCACCCCGTAGAATATAAAAACAAAGAATCTGTATTCTACGGGGCTCGGTATAGCGTATTTTGTTGCAAATACTCTATACCGAGTTTATTTTTATTGTTTAGCTACTCTACTATTGACTTTTTGCGTCATCTTTGCTATACTGAAAGTATTAAGACAGCAATTAGAATCCCCGGGCTGAGGAAACTCAACCGGGGCTTTCTGAGCCCCAAAATACAAAACTAGCATGAGCAAGCTGCGCTCTGGCGTGCCATGCTTATAATTAGCGTCATTGAAAGCTCGAAGAGCGAGAGTTTTTGATACGCTAGAATTGGAGGTAACTTATGGGGAGTGTTCCTAACGTTAACGTTAATCAAGCTTCCTTTGGAAGCCATGTTAACATTAACGATAACGTTAATACGAGAATTATACGCACGAAACGTGCACAACGCATAGCGGGAGATTTAGAACGTAAATTCGGTGGCGACGCAGAAAAATGCCACAACTTCTTCCTCAAGTGTGCCTGGCGGTGTTCGGAGAATACGATCTGGTCGGCAGTCGAAGCATCTCACGGCAAGACTGCACCAATTAAGTATTTTATCTCAATCATGAAGGCTCAGCCAGAAATGTACTAGCAAGACGTTTCCATCTAGGGTGCCCTCCCCATACCATTATTAAATTTAATGGGTGGGGAGGTTTTCTTATGATTAACTACGGATTAGATAAAATTACCAAGCCTAGTCGTCCAATTTATCAACAACTATATAATTACTATTACTACTGCGACAAACGATGCCGTTTTTCGCCCGCTACGATGGACTTCAAGACGAGAAATATCAATTATTTCGTCCAGTTCTCATATTTAACACGGCTTGAAGATATCACCAACGATATGATTGATGAATGGGTCGCATATCAGATGAGCCGCGGCAATAGTGGACGAACGATAAACCATCGGCTTTATCAAATGAAAGTCATGCTAAAATGGCAACGCGACGATAATGTCATTATGCCAAACGTTAAAATCTCCCGTATTTCCATGCAGCGTGAAGACCCGCCTCGCAAGCGCTATTTTACCAGAGAACAAATCGACAAGGCGCTCTCATTCGCAGATCGTCGCGAATGGTTGATGATACAGCTTGCCTTTGAGTGCGGACTACGTATTTCTGAACTTAGAAACTTGCGCCTCTCTGATATTGAGGAGCGCAGGGCTAAGGTGATTGGCAAATGTCGCAAACTCCGCCATAGTTTTATGAGCGAAGAAACCCGCAAGCGCTTAGATGATTATATTGCTAGTGAGCATATCTCCGATTATCTATGGCCAAGTGCTACAAATAGTAGTGTACCGATGTGTACGCAAAATATACGCAAGGCTATACAGCGCGTGTTCGACGCTGCTGGGCTCCATGGGATGGTGCCGCACGACCTGCGCCACTCTTTTGCGACTGAACTTAAGAATATGGGGATCTCTACGCGAGAAATCCAGGTCGGACTAGGGCACTCAACACAATCGGTTACTGAGCAATATTTGCACGATTTGGACGGCTACGAAGTGGAGCAGTTGTATGAGCGTAGATACCAGATTTTGCGCGATGAAGAGGAGGCTGATGTCGTAGACAGAATTAGTAATAGTCAATTATTGGAAAAGGTGTTGCTACAACGATACTTAGATAAATATCTTGATAGTAGCGATCAGTCAGAGCAAACTTTATCGAAGACGCTTGCGTTATTAGGAGGAGCTACTACGCCGACAGAGTAGAGGTTTTATAGGGGTGACTGGTTGCGTCACCCCTATAGGTATAAGCATCTTGACAAAAATAAACTCATACGCTATACTGGGAGTAATAAGACGAATCGAAGTCTTCGGCGTTTATCAAGTTGTTCCAATGGTTTAGATGAACTATTGAAATGATATGCCAACTTATAGTTGTTATATGTTATAATATAATTATATGAACCGTGTACCCCTGGCGGAGCGCATGCGCCCGCAGAGTCTCGACGAGGTAATTGGACAAGACGAAATTATTGGTGATGGCAAGATTCTCACCGAAATCGTAAAAAAAGCCGAGCCCGTCAACCTGATTTTTTGGGGTCCTCCTGGCACCGGCAAGACCACTTTGGCGCGCATTCTTGCACATGAGTATGCTGCCGATTTCGTGGAGCTGTCTGCTGTCACTGCTGGCAAAAAGGATATCGAGGCAGTAGTAGAACGCGCCAAGACCAACTGGAATCTCAAAGTTCGCACCGTGCTGTTTGTGGACGAAATCCACCGGTTTAATAAAGCCCAGCAAGACGCTTTTCTTCCGCATGTGGAGTCAGGCTTGATTATTTTGATTGGCGCTACCACGGAAAACCCTAGTTTTGAGGTGATTTCTCCGCTCCTATCACGTTCACGCGTAGTAGTGGTTTCAGCGCTAAAAAAGCCCGATATTCTCCAAGTCTTACGCCGCGCGCTCGAGGCTGAAAATGCTACAAAGCGCGTCACGGATGAAGCCCTGGAGTACATTGCTGACCTCAGTGGCGGCGACGCACGTTCTGCTTTAGGGGATCTGGAACTTTCGCTTAATCTCGCTAAAAAAGTCGACAAGGGTGTGGTGGAAACCGCTGTTGGCAAAAAAATGCCCCTCTATGATAAGTCTGGCGACTATCACTATGACAACATCTCTGCGTTTATTAAGTCAATGCGTGGGTCTGATGTGGATGCAACATTATATTATTTAGCGCGGATGGTCCAGAGTGGGGAAGACCCTAAGTTTATCGCTCGTCGTATGGTAATCTTTGCCAGTGAAGATATTGGGCTTGCTGGCAACGGCGCCCTGAACCTAGCCGTGAGCTGTTTTCAAGCAATTGAGCGTGTTGGTATGCCTGAGGGTGGGATTATTTTGAGCCACGTTGCCGTAGTGTTAGCCAAGGCCAAGAAAAATCGCGAGACTTATGATGGCTGGGCTCAAGCGCAGGCTGTAGCTAACAAAAGCATGGGCTGTCCGGTGCCGACTTGGCTACGCAATGCTCCTACTAAGTTAATGAAAGACCTTGGCTTTGGTGAGGGGCAAAAATGGGAAGCGGGCTTTCATCTCGACAAAAGTTACCTCCCCGAAGAAATCGCTCACGAGAAAATTTTTGGCGTTAAGTCTGACTACAACCATAACGAGAAATAATATTTGCAAAAACTACTAAAATAGCCATAAACCTATTGACAAATTCATAATTACGTGATACAATGGCAAAAGAGTAGCGTGTCACTATTAGATCTTTAGCATGCTCAAAGTAATCTATGGGTTTCTAGATTCTATCTTTCATTTTTCAAAAAAAAACAAAAAGGAGGGCAAAAACATGAAAGAAAAGAGTTTTAAGAAAGTTGTGGTAGCACTTGGATTGTTCAGGGCCAGTATAGCCATATCGGTGACTGTTGGCTGCATATTCCTTATCTTTGCGGTTGTTACAGTATATCAGGGGATTGAGTTCTCTCGAAATGCTATAACTATGGTAGAGAATCTCAATATGAGCCATATCAACGAAAGCTCATATCCGGCAGAAGGCTGTATTTACGAGTTGGAGGCCAGAATTGTCGATGATGAGATGTCTGGTAGCTGGTATCGCCATGCGATTGTAGCTAACTATGGCGATATGCTTGAGATCCGTCTCAAAATTATCGCCGCCAACCCTACAGATGTCAACCGAGAGGAAATTGCTAAATCTCTGTCGTTCATGTGTACTGATGGATTCGCTCCGTCAGCTGTAGAGTTGGAACATGATAAACTTATGCTACCAGACGGCACGCTCGCCGACTATTTTGACGACTTCTCGGATGAGCATATTGCTTATATTGCAGTTGGCACATACAATCTCTGTCGCAAAGATTGGTGGAACGGAGTGGCTCCTGAACTTTTCGCTTACGTCTCAGGACGTACTGCTGCAACACTTACTGTTGTTTCTCCGTATTGCGAAGTTGAAGTTTTGACTGTGCTTATCGCTATAGCAGCAGCAACGTTCTTTGGGCTGGCCTTGCCATTAGCACTTAAGGCAATAAAAGCTAAAGTCCTTAAGCGCTTAGAGGATGCATAATTGTAGCCCCGCTCCGGCGGGGTTTTGCTCGTCCAAATTATAGCCGCCCCTTTTTACTACACTTATCTCCTCACATCCCTAATACAGTACTCAGGCAGCGGAGGGGGCGACCATAGTGACGCTCCCATGGACCGCCTGACGACCATACCGCAGAGTTGGTGAACTCAAGATAATAGGCACTAGATATGACAGCGCCGTTAGCGCTAGCAGAGGATCCTCGTGATGACCACCAAGCACCATTAGCGCCAGCAAGCTTCAAAGTACCAGTAGAATTGTTAGGATAGATAAGCCCGCTGCGCACATATATGCCAGCCGTTTTATTTTGTATACGTCCACCAAATATTAATAATCGTGCTATAATATAACTATAATTTAAGGAGTTTTTATGGCAGATTTTAACAAAGTCTTGACCCCAGGGGATTACGAAAACGGCGAAATTAATGTAGTAATCGAGATCCCAACTGGCTCTAACCACAAAATTGAATGGGATCGAAAAAATGCCTGTTTTATGCTTGATCGTGTGGAACCAATGGCTTTTGCTAAACCATGCAATTATGGCTTTATCCCTCAAACCCTAGATGAAGACGGCGACGAACTTGACGTACTTATGATTACCGAGCAACCACTGACCACCGGCATTTATGTCCCAGCTCGTGTGCTCGGTGTGATGAAATTTGTCGATGACGACGAAGTTGACGACAAAATCATTGCTGTGCCAGCTGATGACCGCAACAACGGCGACGCCATTCAGGCTTTGGAAGATTTGCCCGCTCAGCTGATTAAGCAGATCGAGTTTCACTTCAACCACTACAAAGACCTCAAAAAACCAGGCTCCACGGTGGTAAAAGGCTTCTTTGGCCTCGACGAAGCCAAGCAAGTCATCAAAGACGCCATTGCTCGCTGGAACGCACAGTAATAACTGTAAAGAACTAAAAACTCCTCCAATTCTGGAGGAGTTTTTAGAGCGGCCAAGACTTGACATGCTTTTCGCAAGGTAGTAGAATGGAGATATATTCTTTTGTTACCCTTGCTAGTTCTTAGCGAGGGTAATTTCGACTACAAAACATAGCCGGCCGATATGCATCGCAAAAGCCATATCGCTCCTTTCCACAGTTATGTTAAAGTTGATGTCTTGGCGCCTCAGCCACTCTCATTTAATACTATAAAACGCCACTACAAAAAGCAAGCACTAGCTTGTTAAATAGTGCTTCTACCCCTCTTCCATAAACGCGCCAGATTGGCGGCTCCAGAGGTGATTATAGACGCCGTGTGAGCGCCCCAGCAGCTGGTGATGCGTGCCTTGTTCCACGATTTTGCCATCTTCCAGCACCACAATCCGGTCCAAGCTGGCCACAGTCGAAAGCCGGTGGGCAATCACGATACTAGTGCGACCCTGCATCAGAGTATTCAAAGCATCTTGAATTAATGCTTCGCTTTCGGAATCCAAGGCCGAAGTTGCTTCATCCAGCACCAAAATTGGTGCATCTTTCAGAATCGCTCGCGCAACTGCAATTCGCTGGCGTTGACCACCGGAAAGTTTAATTCCACGTTCGCCCACTAGAGTATTGTAACCCTCCGGTAGATCCTTGATAAACTCGTGCGCATTTGCCAACTTGGCTGCGTGCTCAATCTCATCCTGAGTGGCATCCAGCTTGCCGTAGGCGATGTTTTCGGCAATCGATCGATGAAATAATGAGGTCTCTTGAGGTACATAAGCAATGTTTTCTCGCAATGATTGTTGCGTAATCTTCCTAATGTCTTGCCCCGAAATTGTAATTTGCCCCGCACTTACATCAGCAAACCTCAATAAGAGTTTGGTCAAAGTTGTCTTGCCCGAACCAGATACACCTACCAAGCCAATCCGTTCGCCTGGTTTTACCTCCAGCGTAAAGTTCTGGAAAATCGCATCCTTTGCGTCTTTATGCTTAAAATCGATCTGGTCAAACTTCACTGCAGCTTCTTGCAAATCCAGTACTTTAGCGTCCGGTGCGTCCACCACGTCGTCTACCATATCCAGAATTATCGTCATTTCGTGAGCATCACCAAACACGCGGTTAATATTCTTAAAAATCGAGTTAATGTTCCATAGCTCACCTTGAATCGTCTGCGCATAGTTTACGATCAATACCAATGTAGCAATAGAAATCCCCAACCATTCACGACCAAATACTAAGAACGTTAAAATCAGCGCCGTAATCCCAATTTGCACACCATTAAATTGTAAATCACGTTTGATTGTGGCATGCATCTGCTTATAATTAGCGTCCAAAGTAGCACGAGAAAAGTCAGCATAGCGGTGACGCTCATGAGCCTCGTGGGCGTAAGATTTTACCGAAATAATGTTAGAAATCGAGTCAGCTAGCTGACCGGTCTGCTTCGTCTCGGCCGAAGCAGCATTATCGCTCAGGTGGGCAATTTTCTTGAATGACAGCCCAGAAACCAGCGCATACAAAGCCACAAAACCCACAATCCCTGCTGCAAACCATGGCACCTGCGGCGCTAGCACGACAATCACCATCAGGATATATACTAGCGTAGGCCAGAGATCCCAAATCACCGTATCCACTAAGCGCTCAAACGCCCAGACAAATTTGTTGGTCTGCGACACCAGGGAACCGGAAAAACGATCATTATGGAACTGCATAGACTGGTCATTCACCACTGTAAAACAACTCACGGCCAGGTCGTACATTGCTAGCACTTCCATTTTCCAGCACCAGTACAGCCGAAGTTCCTCCAATACTACCTTGTTTAGTACATAAAGTACAAAGAAGCCGATAATTTCTACTGCTGCCATGCCGAGTAATTCTTCAGCTGGCAATCCCAGCGAAGCTTTTTCGATTAAATCTGCGAAAATCAACGGCGCCAAAATCGCTCGGATAAACACTACGATTGGCGTAGAAATTATCATGCCTAGTGAATACCATTTATATTTCTTCACCTCTTGCCAGTAATAATGCAGGGTGCGCCCAGTTGTTTTGGCCTTCTCTTCGTTCTTTGCTCTAACCATGTGTCCAATTATATACTACCTGATAACGCAAGGCAAGCATTATATCTCCTAAATTTGCCGGGGGGGGGGGGCATTTTAACAGAGAAAAAGCCTGTGGAAAACTCTGATTGACAATATTAGGAATTAAAAGCATAAAAGTATTGACTTTTACGATAATCTATGGTATAATGGGAATATAAGGTACTATTATTGTTTAAACTGTTAGACACAAATAAGAGTCTATAGCTACCTTAAAGCATATTAAGATGTTGCAACAAGCTAGTATAGAAGGAGGGGACTATGATTAAGGAAAAAACAACAAAGCAATTTGAATATTATCCAGGTAATGATATTAAGGACGGCGATTTTGTGATATCCGGAGGATTCACTTTTAGTACTAATGGAGTGAATCTTGGGTATAATGCTGCTCGAGTGGATATACTTCTGCCGGAGCTTTTTGCAGAGGAAGATGTCGGGCTAAAAGGTGAGAAAATCCTTCGAGATGGTTTTGAAAAAATCCTGCTTGGTCGAGTCACTGCTTGGAAAATTACTGATATTCAGCCTTTGCCTGACAGTCTAAGAATGTGTTTTTGTCATGAACATGCAGAGCTTGTGCAAGAGGAATGCGATGATGACCTGAGTATTTGGGAGAAACGTAATGCTAAAAAGATCTTGAAATTATTTGGTTACTATGAGATAAACGTAGTCTTGCGGTTCACCTATAAGAAGGGATATAATCACATGAGTTTCTGTCTCACTTTTGAGGATAGCAAAAGTTATGTTTGTTTCTCTGCTTGGCGTAATTACAACGAAATCATGATGTATGATTCATCGCATAGCAATGAATTGCAGTATAAACTCACATGGGCGGATGAAGATTGTGAAGATCAAAGCTCCAGAAAAATTCATGCTACGATTAGACGTAAGTTTAAATTCTAGTTTGTTTCAACAAAAAAGGTCGTTCCGTTCTGGAGCGACCTTTTTAAAATCCAACCAACTAATCACACAACTTCCCATCCCCCCACTAAGCTAGTTAGCTCTCTTTACAGCTCCCCAATCTTCACCCGCACCTGCTCGGTGGTGTCGCGGTCACGCACCGTCACCGTGTCGTCTTCCAAGGTATCAAAGTCAATCACTACGCACTTTGGTGTACCGATTTCATCCTGTTTCTTGTAGCGCTTACCAATGTTGCCTGAATCATCCCAAGTCACAAAAGTGTACTTATCTTTCAAAATTTGATAGACTTCTTTGGCCTTAGCTACTAGCTCGGGTTTATTTTTAAGCAACGGACTCACGCAGAACTTATACGGTGCCAAATTCTCTGGCAACTTCAATACGACTCGATCTTCTTCCTCGACATACGCTGCACTTAGCACCGCAAGGAACAAACGCTCCACTCCGATTGAAGGCTCAATCACGTGCGGGATAAAGCTCTCGCCCGTCACCTTGTCGCGGTACTCCATACTCTTACCCGACGCGCGCTGGATATTACTGAGGTCGAAATCGGTTCGATACGCCAACCCCATCAGCTCCTCCTCGCCGTTTGGATAATCAAACATCATATCAACCGTATGTTTAGAGTAGTGTGCACGATCTTCGGCTGGCACATCCAAATCGTGAATCGTATCTGCCGGCAAACCAATCACTTGTTCCAAGAAATAGTGTTGTTCACGTAGTATCTTATCAAACTCTTTTTCCCATTCATCTGGCCGCACAAAATACTCAATCTCCATCTGGCTACATTCGCGATCCCTAAGAATAAAATCGCGTGGAGAGATCTCATTGCGAAATGCCTTACCTTGTTGCGCCAAACCAAAGGGAAGATTAGGATAAATCGTATCCACTACATTTTTGTAATTGGTAAAAATCCCTTGCGCAGTCTCTGGTCGTAAATAAGCAATACTGGTATCGTCCGAAACTGGCCCCACATGAGTCTGAAACATCATATTAAACTTGCGAATCTCACTCCAAGCCTGTTCGCCGCAAGTTGGACATTTAGGATTTACTTTTAAGAATTCTTCGGTCGTAATACTCTCGGTAGCCCCGTCTACTAACTTATCTGCTCGAAATCTTCCATGGCATTCCTTGCATTCCACTAGCGGGTCAGCAAACGTCGCTACATGCCCAGAAGCCTCCCAAGTTTTGGGGTTCATAATAATTGCTGCGTCTACGCCATACATATCATCGCGGCTATCCACCCAAAAACGCCACCAAGCGTCCATGATATTCCGCTTCAACATCACCCCCAGTGGACCAAAATCCCACGTCCCGGCCATTCCGCCATACACATCCGAGCCAGGGAAAATAAACCCACGGCGTTTACACAAACTTACAATATCCTCTAGTTTACTCATATTAATATTCTACTACATTTTGACTGTTACTACAAACAATGATATAATTGGAAAAGATGAATCCTTTCATTGCAATTTAATGGTTTAGGACGCATCCAAAAAATTAGAAAGGGGGAATCTAATTATGGATCCCAAAGAAGTTCATATTTGCGGAGTAATTGGTGGTATGAGCCATCATTCTTCGGATGTTTACTCATCTAAAATCCACACGGCTGTCAATTCGGCTCTAGGTAAGCATAACTGTGCCAACCTCATACAGAGGGATGTTAATTTTCAGCAGATACGCGAGAAAATGATATCAAATCAGTGGGAGGAAATTGGCAACCAGATGGCGGACATTGCCGAGTGGATGGTGCAAGGCGGTGCAGAGCGTGTAACGATTGCTACAAATACGGTGCATAAAGTGGCGTCAGCAGTTATTGAGCGTATTGGTGAGGAACATTTTCTTCATATTGCGGATAGCATTGCCAGTCAATGCCAGAAGCAGCAGGCTAAAACCGTGCTGCTTCTGGGTACAGCCGAGACTATGTCCGGTAATTTTATCCGAAAGAGGATGGAGGACAATGGGTTAAAAGTAATGGTGCCTGCTCCGGCCGTGCAAAAAGTTCTCAATAGTATTATCTTCGATGAACTGTGCTACGGTGAGGTAAAAGAAGAATCGGTAGAGTGGTATCAATCAGTTTTAAAAAACACTTTGGCAGAAAATCCGGTTGACGGAATTATCTTGGGTTGCACTGAGCTTTCTATGTTAATCAAGCCTTTTACGCTAAGTCACATGCAGAGTCTTTGGCAGCATAATAACAACCAGCCCTTTATTGTTATCGACTCAACTGAGGCGCAGATTTCAGCTATTGCTCGGGTCTGCTTGGGAACTTGGCAGCCAACTTTGTCAGAGCCACTCATAAGTTAGCATGAATTGACTGTAAGTAAGGGAGGGAAGTAGTATGAACAATTTTTTACAGTTGCATAAGGACAAAATATACCAACATGATGAATGCCTTTTGCGTAAGAAAGCTAAAGAATTCTATGGAGTTAAAAATCATCCGGAACTTTTAATCATGCGTTGTTTGGATATCGTTACTTCTGATGACGGTAGTATAGAAGAAGCTATACCTGGTAAAGGTCAGCTGAATGCTACTATCAGCGGCATATTGTTCGGGTTACTTAATGGGCAATACACTAACAAGCATTGTACTACGCCCATCAAGACTCACTACGTTGGCGCTTCACAGAATAATCTTACCGAGTGTTTGGTTAAGAGAATGGCGCAGCCGATTCCGCTCGAAGTCATAGTGCGCAATCAGGCATATGGTAGCTTTTGTTGCAACTATGGTACGGCTGAAGGCACCAAGTTTGAACGTCCCACCTGTGAGTTTACGCTCAAAGACGACACCCGTAATGACCCCACGATTGCCGAAGACCACATTTGGGCAGCAGGTATCGCTACCGATATCGAAGTGAGCCATATGCGTGAAGTAGCTTTAGCGGTTAACCAAATTTTAATTGGTTTCTTTCAGGAAATCAGCATTGAATTAATTGATTTTAAGCTGGTGTTTGGGCGAGAGCAAGACATGATTGGAGATTATACAAATTTGCGGATTATTGGTGAGATATCGCCTGATACATGCCGTTTACGTGACATAAAAACGGGAGCCTGCTTGGATAAAGATATCTTTCGCCGCGGATTAACTGTAGATAATCTGGCTAAAGCTTATAATGCTGTTTCAAAAAAGATGACTGAATATCGCAAGCGACAGGAAGAGAGTAAATATGGCGTCGGAGCGTATGACAAAAACGGGAATGCGCTCAAATAACTATCAACCCACCGGTAGAGAGTACTGGTGGGTTGTTTTAACTAAATTTGGATTCAGGTCCCTTTTGGTATACCAAAATACTGAGGTCATATGACCTCAGTATTTGTAATTATCTTCTCCTGGAGCCGTCTTCGGGATTTGAACCCGAGACCCCTTCCTTACCATGGAAGTGCTCTACCACTGAGCTAAGACGGCAATAGACACATTATACCACATTCCCCGCACAAAATAAAAGTATTGACTTTTATGCAAATCTGTGCTACAATAAAAATATAAGCCTCTTGCTAGGCCTAATCTGTAGTTGCTCTAACTCTATCGAGTTTTAGAGCTTAACCCCATTAGCCAAGTTGAGGTTAGAAGGACCTTAATTTTTTGGCTAAGACCTTTCTATCTCAAAGGAGGATGTTAGGAATGTCAGAAAAGAATCTTCGGATATTAAACAGGCTTATAAACCTGTTTAATACGCTACTAATAGTAGCGTATTTCGGGGGCGCCTACTTTTTGGCGAATTTGCTCCTGAATAGTGTTGTGCCACGTATTGTGCCCACCACCAGAGTCGCAAGCGATTTTTGGATTTTTGGGGTGGGCGCACTCTTGCTCTGCGCAGGTAGTCTTGCCGCAATAAAATTTGTGCGCAATTATGCAGTTAGTGCAAAATTCGCCTGCGCAACGATAATCATCGGAGTACTTTTAGAAGGCTTCATCTTCATCGGCGCTATCTGTATCTGGACTGAAGCTGGCATGTATGCTGATTGGGTGGGGCAGTTCGGAATCGTTGCGGCGACTTCTGGAACAGACATGCGCTACTGGGTGGCAGCAACACTGGTTACCCATGGTATTTTTGGGAACTTGCTGAGCGGCATATCAGACAGCATATTAATAAAATAGCCAGAAAATGTTTTGAAAAGACCCGCAGGTTTTGTCGTGGGTCTTTTTTGCTTTTGTGATATAATAGGAGACAGCGGGGTGGTAGCTCACCTGGTAGAGCGCAGCATTCGCATTGCTGAGGTAGGGCGTTCAAGTCGCCTCCACTCCACCACAATTTTGACAAAAAATAAAATACCTTTTACGTTATATAACATGAGAGGTATTTTTTTGTGAAGAATATAAAATCTATGCTACAATTAGAATAATAAGTGAGGTGAATGCTATGATTTAAAACTGTTTTGATAATTATTGACAGTAATCAAGAGAGGTACACTATGAAGAATGATCCAGTTTTTACAATTATCAAACAGGAAGAAAAGCGCCAGTCTGAGGGTTTGGAACTAATCCCAAGCGAGAATTATGTTTCAAAAGAAGTCTTGCAGGCTATGGGGTCAGTTTTGACTAACAAATATAGCGAAGGCTACCCAGGAAAACGTTATTATGGCGGCAACGAGAATATCGACGAAATCGAAAACCTCGCCATTGACCGTGCTAAAGAGCTTTTTCACGCCGATCATGCTAATGTCCAGCCACATTCTGGCGCCAATGCCAACGAAGCGGTTTACTTTGCTTGGTGTCAGCCAGGCGATACGATTCTTGCCATGGCCTTGCCAGCAGGCGGGCATCTTACTCATGGTTCTCCGGTAACACGCAGCGCCAAGATTTATAATTTCGTAGGTTATGGCGTCACTGATGATGGCGACATTGATTATGACGAATTAGAGCATCTAGCACACGAGCACAAACCAAAATTGATTCTAGTTGGCTATTCTGCATTCATGAAGTTACCTGATTTTGATCGCGTAGCTAAAATTGCTGCTGAGGTGAGCGCCAAAGCTGGGCACGAAATTCTCTTGATGGCCGACATGGCTCATGTGGCCGGGTTGATTGCTGGTGGTGTACACCCCAACCCACTTGAACATGGCTTCCAAGTAATGACTAGCACTACCCACAAGACTTTGCGTGGTCCTCGTGGCGGTTTAATTGTTAGCATGGGCACAGTGGGAAATCCTTTGCGCAAGGTTGAGCGTACGCTGGAGAATATCCCAACTTTGATTGACCGAGCTGTCTTCCCTGGGACTCAAGGTGGTCCGCTTGAGCATGTTATTGCGGCCAAAGCTGTAGCTTTTGGTGAGGATTTGCAACCCGAGTTCCAGGACTATGCGCGTAAAATCGTAGAAAACGCTCAGGCTCTGGCAACCGAGTTACAGCGGCTTGGTTTTACTTTACAAGGGAATGGTACAGACAACCATTTGATTTTGGTGAATGTAAAAGACAGTTTTGGTATTGATGGTAAACTTTATGAATATGCTTTAGACAAAGTCGGTCTGACTTTGAATGCCAACGCTTTGCCAAATGACAAGGGTGCAGCTTTTCGTCCTTCTGGCGTTCGTCTTGGTACTCCAGCCATGACTACCCGTGGACTAGGCGTGCCAGAAATGATGAAGGTCGCCGATTGGATGAAGCGCGTGCTGGATGTTTGTGTTCAGGCCGGTAGCGAGGAGAAACTGGACGGTTACCAGGCTGAGCTGGATGGCGTGCGTGGTGAAGTGCGCACGTTGGCGCTAGCGTTTCCAATCCCTGGGATTTCCGCGGAAAACTAGAGTTAAAAAGTAAAAGTGTGGGCAAAATAATCGATAAATTAAGGAGAATTTATTATGCCTACCAAGACTACTAAAACTACTAAGACCAGCTCAGCGGTGCGCAAGCCATCTAATGCTTACCGCACCGGTAATCAGTCGGCGGCACGACGCTTGACTTCATCTAGTTCTAAACGCAAAGCGGTTCAAGGGGATGTTTCTGAGTCTGAGGAAATCGACGAAACTACTATGCATGATGTTGTTCTAGAAAAAGCAGTTACCACTCCACATCTAGCCTTTCCAGCTTTACCTGAACCGGAAGAGTTGGTTAAGTACGAAAAAATTATTCCGGGCGGCGCCGAGCGGATTCTCGAGCTGGCGGAACAGGACTGTCGGCATAATCGTGAGCTTGAATCCCGCCAGCTCGAAACGAGCGCCAAGCTCAAATTCTTGAAACATTTAATCACTTTTCTCTTGGCGCTCGGCGCAGGTGCACTCGGCGCCGCCCTTCTGCTCGCCGGAAGCGAGCTTGCCGGATTATTAGTTATTGTCATCGACGCGGCTGCGCTCGCTGCCGTCTCGCTCTACGGCAAACAATTCTAAGTAAGAAAGATCGGCACCCCACCGCGGCAAAAACCAGCGGAGGGAGCGACCGACGTAGCGATTACCCTCGTGCGACGGGTAGACCGCGGTATTAAAGTTGAGGTCGTAAGCGTTTGTAGCCGACGAAGCCCCGCGCGACGACCACCAGTTGCCTTCGTTGCCAGCGTCCCTAAAAGTACCAGCAGTAGTTGCTGGCGCAACGTGCCCGCTGCGCCAGACAGCCCATACTACAAACGCCATAACGAAAAGCCCTAAGCCGACAGAGAAGGTTTAGAAGTTCACTATTAGCCCACCAGACCATAGTCTTGCATACTATCAAACCTTGTTTTTCTCTTAGAATCTAAAGAGGAACTTCACGATCTTTCTAGGAGAGGGCCTCTAATTGGCGGAGCTTGACCTCTGTGCCACCGTTGGCCCCCATGGACTAAGTCCACGAAAATATTGTAGCATAAGCCGCCCGTGGACTAGTAATTCTAGATTTAGACAAACCAAGCGCTGGGATACAATCCCAGCGCTTAATGCATTAAGCGACCATTAATCGGTCTTTCTTTGTGAGGAGTTATTTTTTCAACCGTAATTTCTGCATTCGCGCCTATGTTTACGCTCCAACTTAGCGAATAGGTCATACCTTGCATCGGCGCGTTTCATAATTGCATTAGCTGTGAAATATCCGCTTAGTATTGCCAAAACGACGATTGTAATTACTAATGTTATTACCACTACATCGTTTTTCTTACTCTTTGAGCCAGACCCCTTTATGCCAAATAACGCGTTGAACACACGTCCAAAAGCGCTTGGTGCATTCCGTGCAAAATTAATACCGTTATGAATTTGCGCAAAAGTATTCCAGCCAGCTGCTGCAATATGAGAAAAGGAACGCTCTTCCCAGGCGGTACGCAATGAGCCAATCCAAATACGGAATCCAGACAGAATAACGGTTACGATTGCTAACAGGTAGAGCATATCTGAGGTCAGCATTTCGACCTTTATGATTATTTCTGTATCGCACCCGGCAGCCTGTAAAAAGATAGGTGCTATTAAAAGCAAAACACATCCATAAACCATAGTAAAGCCCGCGACTGCCATTACATATCCGCAGACTACATAAGAGCGGAAACTACCGCCGACTTCCTTAGACTCTGACCAATATCTGCCGACATAATCAGCGTTAGCCCAAGAAATTAGAAAGTTTACTACCAAAAGCAAAATCATCAAAAATAAAGTCATTTTTCTACCTCACTCTCTCAAAGTTCTCTTCCCCACAAAGCCTTATCCTTACATTGTATCACAGATTTATATTTTTGTCAAATACAAAACCAGATATAGCCCCTCACGAGGCTATATTATAACATATTTTTGAATAAAATCAAGATGGTGGTTCCGGGCGGACTTGAACCGTCGACACAAGGCTCTTCAGGCCTCTGCTCTACCAACTGAGCTACAGAACCATACCCACATTATAGCACAGTCTATGCCAAAATGTAAGCCCTATATCTAACTAATCGGATTTTTTCTTGAAGTAATCCTTACCCAAACCACAGAGTGGGCATTTGTAGTCATCGGGAACTTCATCACCATAATAGACATATCCACAAGCCGTGCATACCCAAGCTGTCTTGTTTTGCTCAGTTTTAACTTTCATCAAATCACTTTTGTGTTCCTGATAATAAGCGTAAGTCATCGGAGTTTTGTCTTCCAAGACATCAGCTTCAACCATACGACCAATATAAATCGTGTGGGTTTCGGCATCAATTGCGTCTACTTTTTCGCAAACCATGTAGCCGAGGGAATTTTTGACGACCGGAACACCCTCTATCTCTGTTGTTTCGCATTCAGTACATTTATCAATATCTTTGGATGATTTAAAGCCAAACGTTTCAATAATTTCTGGGTCCACATCTTCACCTAGCACTGACAACGCAAATCTATCATTCTCGGATAACAACTTATGCGAATGGTTGGTCTTAGCCACGGCTACTGTAATAAGTGGTTGTTCGCCAGCACTGGCGCGTGACACTGCATCCACGATGCATCCACCACCAACAGTAGTTAGAACATAAACACCTTGGGTAATCTTGCGGGTAATTTTGGGGTTTTTCATAACATTCTCCTTTTTGAGCGATAAGTAGAATTGCCTAGGTTGGTATTTTCTCTTTCCGAAGCGCACCTTGTGGTGAGCGAGGGAAGAAAAATATTAAGATAGGTAATTCTAATATCGCGTAGTGGTGCCCGAAATGGGACTTGAACCCATATGGATTTCTCCATTCGATTTTAAGTCGAACGCGTATACCAATTCCGCCATTCGGGCGCCATCACTACTACTCCATTATAGCATATTTTAGCAGTGTAGACACACTATTCTGGTCATCTCTTTCTCTCCTCACATCCCTAATACAGTACTCAGGCAGCGGAGGGGGCGACCATAGAAACGACCAAACATATTATATGATGGATTAACTTCAGTCTTAATAAAAGTTAAATTATACGCCGTTGCTATTGTACTAGACTCATAAGTTGAAGCCATAGAAGACCATCCAAATCCCCATTCGCCAACAACCCCCAACCATCCATCATTTATGGCTATACGCCCGCTGCGCACGAAGTAGATAACGGAGATGTAAAATTATAAGCCAACTATAAAAATTCCGCCAAGAACACTCAGCGGAATCCATAAACTCCTACGCTACAAAACACCTAGCACAGACCATGGAACTTCAGGCGACTCTCAACGTCAGATCCGTCCGAATTCCTAATTACATTTTACCACAACCAGAAAGCGCGTCAAGCTTGATTTTATGTAAAAAAATAGAAATAATACAAAAAAGTTTTCCACAGATAAAACAGAGGTAAAAACCAAAAACCGAACAAATAACTATTGACTTTTTTCATAATCTGTGATACAATAGAGACATGGACTTGCAATGATTTTTACATTGCAAGATAGTTGTGCTATACTGAACGTATGACAAGTGGAGGAAAAAGTTGGTCGTATGCACTAGTGCGCTGGCTGGACGAATGGAAAATTGCCTTTTCTGGCATAATCCTAGCAACACGTGATGCCAAATTTTTGTTGACTTTCGGTATAACTTTTATTATTTTCGGCACTATCATGACGTTGTTGTCTGGTGGTACAGCAGCTTTTGACTTGTTTGGTGCTACAGATTTGACTGGAAAATTTCAAATTATTGGTGATGGGTTCTTGGGTCTATTCGGTATAGGCCGTAGCTTCTGGGATTGGGTCTTAACTTTTTCCGTTACCTTATTACAGAGCACTCTGATTGGTCTAGTAGTTTTAGTCTGGCGTCACCATCGTCGCAATAAGAAAGAACAAATAGTGGCAACCGCAACCAATTCTGACAATGTTCAAAATGCTGGTTTAGCTGCTGGCTTAGCAGTGCTAGGTACTGGTTGTCCTACTTGTGGCACTACCTTGATTGCGCCATTAATTGGTACACTTTTTAGCACTAGCAGCTATGCTTTAGCTAGTGCCATATCTGGTATTCTGACAGACGCTGAAGTAATCGCGGACATGTTGATTGTGCGTGGTCTGGATTATTATACTGGAACAGTGTTCGAAACAATTGCACCAGATTATCGCGAGTTTGGTTCAATTTGTTCGGGTGGACGCTATGAAAACCTTGCCAGTAACTATACTGACCAATCCCTACCTGGTGTGGGGGGCTCGATTGGTCTAACACGGCTATTCGCTGCACTGATAGATAACGGCCTAGTACAAACTAGTAAAATCAAACCAGTAGATGTATGCTTGATACCTATCACTAGCAACGAATATGCCGCCTGTGCAAAGTTCGCGGAAAGCTTGCGTAGTGAGGGTAAAGCTGTGGATTTGGTACTAACCGATAAGAAGCTTGGTGATAAACTTAAGTACGCAGGGCGAGTGGCAAAATTTGCTGCGGTGATTGGTGAAACTGAGGCGAAGTCGGGGCACTACAAATTGCGTAACCTCGAAACAGGCGAAGAAACCGAAAACTAGAATATTTCCGCTCTTACGTTTATTTGCTCAAACCGGCATCAAGATACTTTTTGACGTAATCCCAACCCCAACTGCTATCAAAACCAGCCGTTGTAAAACGGTTAAACTTGAAGGACGGCATACCCTGGGAAACCTGCATGGCACGGTAGGTATTATTCTCAATTTCGGCAACGGATTCATGGTTCTGAAGACACTGATCAAACCGCTCACCTAGACCTACATTGTGTCCAATTTTAAGCCAATAATCGCTTGGTAGGTTTTGAATTGCGGGAGAAGTCTTGCTATCACCGATACCTTTGGAATGATAATCATCCCAAAGCGCTTGCAATGCTGCGTGATAGAATTCCCAGAATTTATCCTCACGAGCCGCACAATAAGCACCTTCGGCAGCATCACGCGAATATTGACTACCTCCACCTTCGTATAGGGCGTCAGTTAATCGAATCTCAAAAAGGATTTTATGCTCTGCGAGATAATCTCGAAATTCTTCCCAGTGCTCCATTACTGCTCGAGAAAAAACATCACAATATGGACACATCAAATCCGTGTACATGATGTAATAGTTGGGAGAATCGAGCTCACCAACCGTCGTAGCCTCATCCCACACTTGATCTT
>Ga0137297_10250_pt1 | contig 42071 bp, 44 predicted proteins | sample RamsorincwithD2O_FD_97191 | JGI IMG/M metagenome (GOLD analysis project Ga0137297, IMG submission 97191) | Mouse cecal microbial communities from Vienna, Austria - Mucin amended with D2O | ecosystem: Host-associated > Mammals > Digestive system > Large intestine > Cecum | place: Austria: Vienna...
TGTTAAAACCCAATTAGGGTCAACAGCCTCCGCACTTGCATTGGCAATAACTTTCTTAAACCATTCCTCATAAGAAGTAATCTTATCAAATAATTCACTTCCATTGATTATCTGTTCTCCAAAATCAAAATGCTCCTGCCGATATTCAAGTGCTTTATCCTTCAATCCTAAACTTGGCTTTACAAGCTGTATTTCTTCATATACCATCATTCATTCCTCCATTTTATAAATTTTATTTTTTCAAACCATGATTTCCATGCCATCATAAGCAAATAAAATATTATCAAGTTCTTTTTCAAGTTCCTTGTAATAGCCATATGATTTTCCCCATATTTCATCAATATGTGTAACTATAATTTTTTTGATTCTATAATAGTTTTTCAGTTCTATAACCTCATCCAAAGTGAATATTTCATCTTTTAAAGGCGTATCCATAAGTTTCGTTCCATCATTTAATATGCCATCATCAGAAACCATGCTTATAATCAAAATATCTGCATCAAAATATAAATCATTATGAGCAAAAGGTTTCGGATTACAACAGGCATAGATAACTTTTTTTTCATGCTCTTTCAGAACATAAAAAGTGATATTTCGACTTGTGTTATTGTTGATTAAGTCTATGTCAATATTATCTATTTTTATATGCAGTGTTTCATTAACAGAAATACAATGAAGAACGTCACCATAATATTTAAAGCAGTCACGGTTCATTTGGTTTATATCTTTAACGACCTCTGGAAGAGCATAAAAGCCAATAGGCATACTCGTTCCTTTAATAAAGTCGCAACCTATCTTTTCAACAATCCTAATACCCCTTACATGGTCTGGGTCACTATGAGAAATGGAAAGGTGTTTCACTTCCGATATTCTTTGTCTGTTGCAGGCTACCGCAATATCTTCGGGTGTGTCTATCAACATTTTTATATCGTCAATATACAGGCTTGGTCCTAACCGTTCATACCTGCCGCCTTTTCGTCTGGCTTCTTCACAAATTTTACATTTACAAAATGAACTCGGAATAATTGACATGCCGCCACTACCAATAATTTTCAATTTCAAATCTTTCACACCACCTTATTGCATAAATCCAAGGAATAACAATGCGTTTTCATTCATGTTAAAATATTTAAACAATATCGCTATTACTGCCGTTTTTCACTAATATTCTTCTTATTTCTTTTATTATTCTGGAAGGTGTTTCTTTATCCATAGGCATAAGTTTACTGTACATCCTTACCCCTTGATACGAAAACACAATTAAATCAAATACCGCAGAAATATCCACTTCACTAAATTCATGCCTGTCCATCCCGTATTGTATTAGCTTCTTCCATGTATTAGCTGAAATTAAATATTGTTCATATAGCGTATTACTCTGATTTGCAATATCTCGAATGCTAAAATACTCATATATTGCTATGCTTAATGAAGATTGGCTGTCAAGCATTTCATTCTCATACTTGTTTAAAATTTTATCCAAAATAGTTACTGCCGAACAATTTTGTTCTATCCTTAAATCAATCTCATTATCCTGCTCACTTGTCATATCATCAATAATCTCTTGAAAGATTTGACGTGTGCTTTCGTAATGGCAATACAACCCGCCCCTGCTTAATTTCGCCGCATCGCAGATATCCTTCATTGTCACTTGCTTAAAACCTTTTTCTGCAAACAAAGAACATGCACATTTCTTTATATGTTTCCTTGTTTCCTGTCCTCTTTTATTCATAAACAACCCTACTTTCCGACAAACGTGTCTGAAATTATTATACGACACATGTGTCTGAAAGTCAATAAAAAGCGGCAAAGATTTCTCTCTACCGCCATCAACGTCTAAATATAAATAATTTCCTTGCTTACAATCTCCCTTGCACAAGCCCTTATATCACATCGTTTCCTGTATGACAATTCACAAAGACTTTTGATACCCTTTCCAGACAGGGCGGCTTCCGCCGCCCACCCTATCCGGTTTTTTTATCCTGCTTTTTACATCCGGATCGTTTCGATCAGATTCTGATTTCTCAGAGAGTACATTGATACCTGCATGGTTCCCCACATGGATGCGAAAGACACAAGGATCACAACCGTGATCGTCACCCAGGGCATATGGAAGGGAAAGGGCAACAGTTTCTGCACACAGTATTTCATCAAAAACACCAGGATCATGCCCGCCGGCAGCCCTGTTACCAGCGCTTTACCGGCGCAGAAAACACTTTCCAGATACAGCATCCTATCCAGTTCATCAGGCGTCATTCCGATACTTTGAAGCACCGCAAATTCCCGGGCCCGCATTCTGATCTGAAACATCTCCGTACTCATGACATTTAAAATACCGATCAGGCCCAGCAAAAGGACAAAACCATACAGAAAAAAGAAGGCGATCACAACGGCGATATTCATGATTTTGGAATAATCCTGTGTCCCGAACACACGGCACACGAATCCGGCCTCCCCGTAATCCAGATCTCCCTGGGGGAAATATTTTTCCAGAATATCTTTTGCATAAGCCATATACCCTTCTTCATCCTGCGGTGAAGTCATCCAGTTATACCCTCTCACCTCCTCAAACGGAAGAATCAGTCTGACCGGCCTTACATTCGGGTACATGAACTCTTTCGGCACTTCCTCCCCTGACAGCATCCCGCCTATCTCCACATCTCTCACGCTGCCGTCCGCCTTTTCCAGCTTCAGAGAGGATGTGTATTCTGTCAGCGAAAGGATGTGCTTTTCCGTTCCATGGTCATTATATTTATAGTCGTTGACCAGTATCGCTTCGCCGTACACTGTGCCCGCCCTGGCACACAGTTCCCGATAGTGCTTTTCATCGATGGTGATGATCTCCACCTCCAGTTCATACCGGTCCTCTTCCCGCCCTGCCTGCCGCTTCTTTTCAATTTTTTCTTCTGACTGTTCTTCCGCCATTGTTCTGTCTTCTCCGTTCTCATAAACCAGGACTTCCTTCAGATCCTCTGTTATCTCCGTTTCCTCTAAAAACGTCACATAAGTGAAATAATCCTGCCCCATGCCAAAGACTTCATTTTCCTCATACGCAGCAAGCTCCCCCGTAATCTTCTCCGCCAGTTCATGACTGATAGTCTGTGCGTAATGACATTCTCTTCGCCCCGTCTCTTCATTGATCCCAAACTTAAAATTTGATGTATAATCCGCCATGACGGTATAGCCGTAATCCATCGAAATATAATCCGATACGCCGTCTGCAATCTCTTTCAAACCACTCATTGTGACAAACAGAATAATACTGAAAGAAAATGCTGTCACTGCAGATTTCATTTTTTTATGGTAAGAGGCCGTGTTTTTGCGAGCCAGTTCATATTCGATCCGCCTCTTTCCACAGAGCTTCGCCTTTGTACGGCCATACACCGCCTCCCCCGATCCGCCACTGTTTCGGATACACTCCAAAGCCGATACTTTCATCGCTTTTCTGGCTGGCAGCAACGCGGAGAAAATCACCGTGCCTGCGGATATGGCGACAGATACAAACAGCGCCAGCGGAGAAAATACAAAGGAGAGTGAAAAAGTGACATGCTTCATCATGGAGCGCACCAGCACATTCAGCTCGTCCATATAACCGTTTGCCGCCCCGATGCCCAGGAAACTGAACAGATAGCCCAGTGCCACGCCCGCCGGAACCGCCAGAATACACAGAAACAGGCATTCATACAGAATGGTTTTACAGATCTGCTCCCCTGTTGCCCCGACACACTTTAACGTGCCAAACTCCGATATCCGCTCGTTTGCACTCATCCGAAACACATTGGAAATGACGATCACCGACATGGCGATGATCAGCATTCCCAGAATCGCGGCGGGAATGAGAAGAAGCAACGTATATGCGCCGCCGTACACTCCGTAATCTTCCCCCAAAAACTCCACAAGCATGGCATTGCCGCTGACTACAATATTGACCACTGCCGTGAGCAGCGCGGAGGATACGATCATCGCCGACACTGTTATGGCTGTCCGCACCTTTTTCTGCCTGATCTGACTTAACGCTAATCTGCCCAACACACTCATACCCGCATCACCTCGTCTCTCAGAATCCGACCGTCGCTGATCGTCAGGATCCGGTCCGCCTGCAGGGCGATGTTTTCGTCGTGAGTGATCAGGATCAAGGTCTGCTTCGCCTTCCGGTTGGCCGCCGTGAGCAGATCGATGATCTCCCTTCCCGCCTTACTGTCCAGATTACCGGTTGGTTCATCCGCCAGAATAAACGCCGGATCATTGATCAGCGCCCTGCCCACAGACACCCGCTGCTGCTGTCCGCCGGACAGCTCGCCGGGAAGATGCTTCCTGCGGTGGGATAATCCCGTCATCTCCACGATCCGCTCCAGTTTTTCATGGTCCGGTTTCCGGTGATCAAGCAGACAGGGGAGCATTATATTCTCCTCGACATTCAGATTGGGAATCAGATTATAGAATTGATAGACAATGCCGATATTTCTGCGTCGAAAGATCGCCAGCTCACTCTCATTCATGCTGAAAATATCTTTCTCTTCGATGATGACGCTGCCTGATGTGGGGCGGTCGATGCCGCCGACCAGATTCATCAGCGTAGATTTTCCGGAACCTGATGCCCCGACTATGGCAACAAATTCCCCCTTTTTTACCTGAAAACTGACATGATCCAGAGCAACCACCTGACTTTCTCCGCTCCCGTATATCTTTGTCAGTTCTTTCACTTCCAAAGCAGCCATACCATACCTCTTTTCTTATTTACTCGGAAAGCAGTCTGTGAACATGTTATACAGTCCCTTTCACCGCTCAGGATCTGTCGGACGCCCTGTACCGTCATACAAAAATCTCCTGCAAAACAGTTCCGCTGCCGCTTCCTGTTATCTAAGATAACTAAGAAAAGTGACTGTCCGGTGACTATTTATAAAATTTCATCACAAAAGTTGCACCGGTTCCTTTTCCACCCGGCAGCACCTCGATCTCACCGTTCTGCGCCCGCATGATGGAACGGGCAAGCGGCAGGCCGATCCCGTATCCGTTCTCCTTCCCGGAATTCTCAAAGCGTCTGAACAGCCCGGAAAGCTGTTTCTTTGACAGGCCCTCCCCTGCATCCGTCACAGAAATGAAGCGATAGACAGGATTCTCGCCGCCATCCACAACAATCTCGCTGCCCTCCCCGGAACACTCGGACGCATTTTTTAACAGATTGATCAACGCCTCCGCCGTCCACTTTCTATCGCACAATAAAACAGGATCTCCCCGGAGCGCTACAGTCTGATTTCTGACATCTAACATAATATCGATAGATTTTAACGCCTCCTTAAGCAATTCCCGTAAACTGATTTCCGCTCTGTGAAAGTATATCACCGCCGAATCCAGCTTCGCCATCTTCAGTAAAGCCGCCGTCAGCCATTCCATATGTCTGACTTCCCTTTTCATGTTCAAAAGGAACTCCCTCTTCTTATCGTCGGTGGCGCCTTCCATCAGTTCCGTCATCAGAAGCAGGGAAGTGATGGGCGTTTTCAGCTGGTGGGATATGTCGGACAAATACCGTGCCAGGTGCTCTTTTTCTTCCACTGCGGCCAACTTTTCGTCCTGCTCCAGATGAATCAACGTATAGATGTCATTTTTCAGGACGCTGAAAGCACCTTCCCTGTTATCCCGCGGATCAAAGTTTTCCCCATCTATCGCTCTGCGAATTCCCTTTGAAAGTTCCAGCACTTCTTTTTTTCTAATCCACACGATAACCGATCCCCCTGACTGTGGTCACAGAAAACGCCTCCCCAAGCTTCTGTCTGAGCCTTCTGACATAGACTGTCAATGTATTGTCCTCCACAAATTCTCCACCGATATCCCAGATCCGCTCTAAAAGCTGTTCTCTGGTCAACAGGATGCCTCGATTTTGTGCAAAAATTAACAATAACCGGTACTCCAGAGCGGTCAATGCCACCGGGGCATCTCCCACGAATACCTTTCCGGCATCAGCATCGATGGATACTCCGCCCAGTTTCAACAGCCGGGATTCCTCACCCACTCCCTGTAAGTTCTTTTTAATCCGCGCAAGTACCTCCCGCAGCCTGAACGGCTTGGTAATATAGTCTGCAGCCCCCGCTTCCAGAGCTTCCACGATCTCTTCCTCATCGTCCACGACGGTCAGATAGATAACCGGAATCTGCAAAGCTTCCATCAACTGGCCGATCTCTTTTCCGCTCCCGTCCGGCAGCTGCATGTCAAGTAACACAAGATCAAACTGCGTATCCCTCGCCCTCTCATGGGCCGCCCGCGCACTTTTGCAGTGCATCACCCTGTATCCCTCCTGTTCCATGGCATAGCGCAGGCCGGAAGCTATGGTGGTGTCGTCCTCCACGAATAAAATATGTTTTTCCATTGTAATCCTTCCGTTTATACATCACTTTTGTTTTCTTATCTTAAAAAAGCGGTCCGGCGCTTCGAATACCAGTATGATTCCCAGCACAATAGCAAAAGCCGCCTTTCTGTTGCAATTCCCCATGTTCCATGTTTTATTCTCCCCGCATTATTGAATCCCAAAGAACAATTCCCCTGTCTTCTGTTCATAATCACACAGATGTGATACCTTCTTTATCGCCTTCATAAGCTTCTTTTCTTCAGGGAACAGCCTCTCCGCATATGTCCAGAATTCTTTCATCTTAAACAGCACATTTTTCTCTCCCGACATCACCTGTTTGTAATCAGAATACAGGCGGTCATGAAAGGCTTTCAGCCTTTTCAGCTCCTCTCTGTCGCCTGTATCCGTCTCCTTATCCTTCTTGATTTCCTCCGCCAGCACCGGATTCATCAACAGTCCTCGCCCCAGCATCAAACAGTCCACAGCGGGAAATTCCGTTTTCAGCCTCCTGTAAGCCTCCAACGTAAAAATATCTCCGTTGTAACACACAGGATTCCTGCTTCTCCGCAGAGCCTCCCCAAACACCTTCCAGTCAGGGACATTGTTGTAATAGTCCTTCTGTACCCGGGGATGAACGATCAGCTCCTGCAACGGATATCTGTTGAAAATATCCATCAGGCCGCCAAATTCCTCCGGACTGTCCATACCGATCCTGGTTTTCACCGACACTTTTATTCTTACCTTTTCAAAAACTTCACGGAAAAAATCCTCCAGTTCCTTCGGCCTTCCCAGAAATCCCGAGCCTTTCCCCTTTGACACTACAGTGCGGGAAGGGCAGCCCAGATTCAGGTTGACTTCCTGATATCCGTATTCTTCTTCCAGTTCTTTCGCTGCCCGCAGAAAATATTCCGCATGATTTGTCAGAATCTGCGGCACCGCATACATATCCCGGTTATGCTCAGGCAATACGTCCCGAACTTCTTTCGGGCTCAGCGCCCTGTTCTGGTTCGGGGAAATAAAAGGTATAAAATATTTATCTATCCCACCATAGACACTGTGAAACGCATTTCTGTATACATATCCGGTGATTCCCTCCAATGGGGCAAAGTATAGTTTCATCTGTCTTTCCTTCCGCGCTATGTTTCGCTCTGTTCCGCTTCCTTCCTGTTCCGACTCATTTCCCTCAGTTCCTTCGCCACCATTACCACAATAGCCTGCGTCAGCAAAAAGGTCAGAAGATCCGCCACAGGCTGCGCCAGCTGCAGGCCCGGAATGCCAAGAATCCCCGGCAGGATCAGTATCGCAGGAATAAAAAACAAACCCTGCTTTCCAATGGCCGTGATCGTAGCCCGGAAGCTGTAGCCGATGGACTGTGTCAGCATATTGCCGATAATCGAAAAAGCCTGTGTCGGCAGAATCACACACTGCATCTTTAACGCCATGACGCCGATCGCCACTACTTCCGCATCCTCTCTGCGAAACAGCCGCATAATAGGCGTAGATACCGCAAACATGATCACCGCCATCGTCAGCAAAAATACAAAAGCCACTCTTCTGCAAAAATAGTATGCTTCCAACACCCGGTCATACTTTTTTGCGCCGAAATTGAAACCGCACACCGGCTGAAATCCCTGCCCGAAGCCGATTAATGCCGAGTTGATAAACATCATGATCCTTGTCACAATGGACATGGCCGCCACCGCCGCATCCCCAAAGTCCGAAGCCGCCACATTCAAAAGTACAGAGGCGACGCTGGCCAGGCCCTGGCGTCCCAGAGTCGGCATGCCTGCAGATAATATTTCTTTATGTACCCACCATTTCATCGTATAAAATTTCGGATGGGGCTTTAACACGTTCCCGGAACGGATCACCAGCACCAGCAGGATCACAAAACTGACAAACTGGCTGAAAATCGTGGCGATCGCGGCGCCGGATATGCCCAACCCAAACTGAAAGATCAGGATCGGATCAAGGATCACATTCAACACGCCTCCCGTGGTGATTCCCAACATGGAAAGCGCGGCATTCCCCTGGGCACGCAGATGATTGTTGAAAACAAAGGATACTGTCATATAAGGAGCCGCGATCAGAATATATCTCCCGTAATCTTTGGCATAGGGGGCTATCGTTTCTGTCGCTCCCAACATCCGCACCAGAGCATCGATATTCCAGATACCGATCACCGCCAGCAAAAGTCCGAAAGCCGCCGCCGTATATACCGCCGTAGAACAGGCACGCTGGGCCTTTTCCTGTTTTTTTCCCCCAACATCCGGGACATATAATTTCCGCTTCCCATGCCCAGCGTAAAACCGATCGCCTGTATCATGGCCATCAGAGAAAAATTGACGCCAACTGCCCCGGAAGCGGAAGTGCTTAACTGACTCACAAAAAAAGTATCCGCCATATTGTAGATCGAGGTAATTAACATACTGATGATCGTTGGCACCGCAAGACGCGGTATCAGTTTATTCACCGGTGTCTCTATCATCATTTTGTATTTTTCTTCATATGTCATTTCCCGCCGCATAGTTTTCTTCTGCATAACTCACCCCTGCCTCTGTGCACCTGTGTATTCTCCGTATCTGCATTTCATGTGCCGCCGCATCTGTTCCGCTTCCATGTTATCTACTTAATTATAGTACGAAAAAAATGCTTTTGCAAAATATAAAAATACAACCCGTAAAAAACAATTTCTTTTGTCCCGCATTGTGTTCTCAGGGAATGCGCAGTTTAACGCCTTCCTGAACCGTAAAGCGCAGCCCCATGTCAGCAAAAAAGCCCCTGGGACAAGCAGTTTTTGCACTGCACTGTACTCCGGGGCTTTCATTCAGCTCTAACAAATGCCATAAAATATCATTTTTTCCAAATCGCCGGGATCATTTCGATCGATAACAGTTCTCTGCAATCTTTCATAAACTTATCCCTCAATCATGATATACTTTTTCTCCTCCACTTCCGGTTTTCTGGCCTCTAACTTAGGAATATCCAACGTCAGCACACCGCTTTCATATCTGGCATGTATGTCCTCCTGTTTCATGTCCTCACCGACGAAGAAGGATCTGCTCATGCTGCCCGCATAACGCTCTCTGCGGACAAATCTTCCGGTCTTTTCTTCTGTCTCCTCCTTCTCAATTCCTTTCGCCGCATTGATAATAAGATAACCTTCTTTCAGTTCCAGCGAAAGTTCCTCCTTCTTGAAGCCCGGCAGATCAATATCCACTTCATAGTGATCATCATGCTCTCGTACATCTGTCTTCATCATGTTCTGGGCATTGCGTCCATAAAGCTGTTTTTGCGTTTTCTGCATCTCCTTGTCATCGATCACAGGAAAACCGAAAAAGTCATCAAAAAAATTGTCAAATAAGTTCTCTCTGAAAATAGCTGGTCTCATCATAGTTCATCTCTCCTTTTCTACTAAAAAAATTTATCTGTTAAACAATTATCTTTTTGAATTACCAGAGGTTTTTGTGTTCCTCCTTCGTTCTGTTTCAGTTATATCACTTTTGTTAGCACTCGTCAATAGTGAGTGCTAACAATCTTATGAACTCTTTATAAACTATTGCTAAAATATTTTACTTTATATTGTCCAATCCCTAATATTCAATACATAAGAGACAACTTTTGTATTTTTTCAGAAAAATTTTCACCTGTACTGAACCTGTTATGTTGCCAATTCCTATACATTTTTCTTGCATATTTTTCCACAATAACTTAAAATTATATAGAAATACTTATTCTATTCTATAATAAATAATACTAAGCGAGGTTTTTATGGGAACCTACAATACGGAACACAAAGAACAGCCAAAAGAGAATGTGAAAGGGATCCGGATACAGTCTTTAAGTTATGTCATGATCGTTGCATCCTGCATTTTTTATATTCTTATTTTATATATAACGATTCAGGTGGCCAGAAACTATTCTTCGCTAACCCGAAATATAACAACATATACTGTTTGCAGTCAGGATGCAGACGCTTTAGAAGATGCTTCCGACTATCTCACCGAACAGGTTCGTCTCTATGTCATGACCAAAGATCCCCAATACAGGGATGCCTATCTGGAGGAACTTTATGTCACCAGGCGCAGGGAAAATGCTCTGGAAAATTTGCAGACTCATAATATCAGCGAAGATTCCCTGTCTTACTTACAGAAAGCACTCAATGATTCCAACGAACTTGCAATAACGGAACTCTATGCCATCCGTCTGGTCGGAGAAGCTGCCGGCTTTACTTCAGACACTTTCCCCGATTCCTTAAAAAATGTTCTGTTATCAGATGCAGATACTGCTCTGTCTTCCGACGCCAAAATTGAAAAAGCTCAGATGCTGGTATTTAATCTGGACTATCTGCACGCCAAGGAAGTGATACGGTCTGATATCTCTTCCTGCCTGAGTTCTATTGTATCCGCCTCCTTAAACGCGCAGGAAACAAGCGCAGATGCCATGAGGCGGACGCTCTTCAGACAGCGCATCTATATCAGCGTTTTATTTTTCCTCAACATTATCACTTATATCATGATTATCGTACTGATCATCAAGCCTCTGAAAATATACATAGACTGTATGAAAGAGCAAAAAATGTTATCTATCATGGGTTCTTACGAATTTAAATATTTTGCTCTCACTTACAATGACATTTTCAATCTTAAAAAAGTCAATGAAACCATGCTGCGCCAGAAAGCGGAACACGATGCTCTGACCGGTCTTGCCAACCGTGGATTTTTCGATAATCTCCAGCAGATTCTGAAAGGAGATCTTCCTCTAACGCTGTTCTTACTGGATGTAGATTATTTTAAAAACTTCAACGATACTTACGGACATAAAGTTGGCGATCAAGTGTTAAAAAAAGTGGCATCCGCACTGCAAAAAAGTTTCCGTTCGCAGGACTTCGTCATGAGAATAGGCGGAGACGAATTTGCTGCCGTCATCACCCATGTCACGCTGGAACAGCGCTCTGTTCTTGATCAGAAGATATCTTTCATCAATCAATATCTATCTGATACAACAGACGGTCTCCCTGTAGTTACGCTCAGTATCGGCGCTGCTTTTTCCGATCAGGGCTTCACGGATAACCTTTATGTGCTGGCCGACAAAGCGCTTTACTATGTAAAAGAAAACGGCCGCAACGGTTATGCTCTCTATCAGGATATCTGTGATAACTTACCGCAGTGAAATACCCGGAGCGGACAGGCCTGCCTGCAAGCACGGCCATCCGGCTCGTTACCTGTAGAAATCTCATCAGCTACAGCAGTTCATTGGAATAATAGGGAACGATCAGGTAGTATCCTGCGCGGATGTCGTCTGCATTTTTTAAATGATTCATATATACCACTTCCTGTATATACTGGTCGAGCGTTTCGTAATGCGCTTCATCTGCGTATCTTGCTGCCACAGAGGTCAGGGTTTCTCCCTGTTCCAGACAGATATTCTTATAATATTTTAAAAAAATATCCCCCTCGTTGGCCTCTCCAGCTTCGGAGATCATACTGTTTACGTAAAAAAACACAAGACAGATAATCCCCACCGCAAGAATCAATTGAAAGATATGTCTTCTTATCTCCGCATTTCTTCTTCTCTTGTTATCACGTATCCTTATATCCCATTTGCTGACCGGTAATGTAGTATTCCCGTTTTTTACTGCCGCACTATTCATTCTGATCTCCTCCTCTTTTCCTGCCGACAGGATCTCATTTTTCCTGCGCATGCTGCAGGTATTCGTTTTTACACACTGCCTTACCCATCGGTGCTTTACATGCTGTCTCAGATGCCGTAGGCTTCCCGGACTCTGCAACTCCGAACCTGGCTTCCTGAGTATATCCAATATGATGTCCCATAAAACGGACTTTGTCTTTTTTATCCGTTTATTTTTCATGCCACCTTATTTTGAACGTCTGTTCTGTTTTATATATCTATCATACATTCAGAACGGATGTTTGTCAAGAATTTTTCAAACATTTGTTCGGAATATATGTTTGCTTTTTTTGTTAAGGTATGTTATACTTCAAATATAACTACAGCGCAGAAATCAGTACCCGTGCGCACCGGTACTGATTTGCATGTCGTGTATACTCTATTCATTTAAAAGTGTGCGCAGAAATGAGGATGATATGGCAAAAGGAAAAATCACTCCAAAACAGCAGCAAATTCTGGACTATATGAAACAGGAAATTCTAAATAAAGGCTATCCGCCTACCGTGCGGGAGATCTGTCAGGCCGTAAACTTAAAATCCACCTCTTCCGTCCATGCGCATCTGGAATCACTTGAAAAACTCGGACTCATTGAGCGCGATCCGACGAAACCCCGCGCCATCGAGATCTGTGACGAAAGTTTCCAGATGGTACGAAAGGAAATGGTATCGCTTCCGGTAGTCGGCACCGTCGCCGCCGGTCAGCCCATCCTCGCCCAGCAGAATATCGACAGCTATTTTCCGCTTCCTGCCGAATTCGTACCGGGCGGTCAGTCATTCGTATTAAAGGTAAAAGGAGATTCCATGATAAATGTCGGCATCTTTGACGGAGACCAGATTTTTGTGAAATGCTGTAATACCGCGTCTAACGGTGATATCATAGTGGCTCTGGTAGATGATTCCGCCACTGTCAAGACTTTCTACAGGGAAAAGGATCACGTCCGCCTGCAGCCCGAAAATGATTCCATGGAACCGATCATTCTCACAGACTGCGTGATTCTCGGAAAAGTGTTCGGCGTCTTCAGGATCCTGTAAAACTGCCCGCTGCGCAGGGCGCCCGTCAGCTCATAACATACTTTCTCCGGACGCCCCTGTGAATCAAAAGCCTTCGGCATTCCAGTTTTCCTGCCGAAGGCTTTTTTGATCGTTCTCGTTATAATTCGTCTCGTTCTATCTCTTTTCCGTCCCGCCATATCCTTTCCAGATCATAGAACAGCCTGTTTTCCATATCAAAGATGTGTACGATGATATCGCCATAATCCATCAGGATCCAGTTGGCACTTTTATACCCTTCTGTCTGTTTCATTGTAACGCCCGCTCTCTCTAACGTCTCGTCTACATTGTCACACAATGCCTGGATCTGACTGTGATTTTTTCCGCTTGCTATGATAAAATAATCCGCAATCGTAGAAATATCGCTGATATCGATTACCTTCACATCCTCAGCTTTCTTATCCTCCAACGCCTGAATTGCCAGTTTCGCCATCTCTTTTGCTTCCATAAGTTTTCTCCCTTCTCTACATAGACAACAACTGCTGTTACACAGATTTCATGTCCTCCCGCTTTGCCAGTTCTTTTTTATAAAAATCGTAGCTTCTCTGTGTCATCGGATCGATCTCGTGATCCGTTCCTCTCAGATAGCGGAGCGTATCCCGCAATATTTCCACCAGGGCTTTATCCAGATCCTGAAATGCCAGCCGTCTGAGCTCCGGCAGTCTTGCGGAATGATTTCTGCCCGGTTCAATATAATCAGCGATAAATACGATCTTCTCAAGCATGCTCATACCCGGCCTCCCGGTGGTATGATATCTGACGGCATTTAAAATGTCCTCGTCTCTGATGCCGTATTTATGTTCCGCCAAATAAGCGCCGGCTTTCGCATGAAGCAAAAACGGATTTTTAGCCTCTGTCATATTGATCTCAATGGACTGCTTTTTGCAGAGACTGACTTTCTTGTCATTGCTCAGGCACTTGGCACAGTCATGCAAAAGTCCGGCTATTTCCGCACGCTCCGTATCGATATCATAACACATCGCCAGACAGGCCGCCGTGTAAGTAACGCCGAGCGTATGTTCGTACCGCTTTTTATCCTGCGTCTTTTTTACTTTTTCCCGTATTTCTGCAATACTCGCTCTCTCCATACTCATGACCATGCTCTTTCCAAAGTCTGCAGATATCCTGTTTATCCTCATAACGCAAAACCGCATTCGAATTCAAACAGATCTGTCTGTATAGTGCAGCCCTCTGATCCACCGGATCAGCACACTACTCCTTCTTTTCGTAGAGATGATTTTTTAAGATATATTCTCTCACCTTATCGGGCAGCATATAGCGCACAGAACGCCCCGCAGCAATTTTTTCTCTGATCGCAGACGAAGAAATATCCACCTGCCTGACATCAAGAAGAATAATATCCGCACCGTATTTTTCCTTTAGCTGTGCAATTTTTTTCTCCATATCAGCGCGCTTTTTATTGCCCCGCACTGCCGCCAGAATTTTGGCGTTCTGAAAGATCACTTCCGCATCTTTCCACTCTTCCATCGTAAAAAGATTGTCAGCCCCGACGATCAGATAATATTCCTGATCAGGATAACGTTTCTTTAACTCCATTATCGTATCACAGGTATAGGAGTTTCCGCCCCTGTCGATCTCAATCGTAGACAGCGCAAAATGAGGATTATCCTCGATCGCAAGTCCGGTCATATTGATCCTGTGCTTTGCCGACACGATGTCCGAAGCATCTTTCAGATAGGAACAGCCCGATGGGACAAACAGAATATCGTCTAACCCTGCATCTTCCTGCGCCGCTTCCGCGATGATCAGGTGTGCCGTATGAACAGGGTTAAACGTACCGCCAAGAATACCTATCTTTTTCATAATCGCAGGTTCCCCCTTACTTTTTATTCATGACAATAGAATACTCACGAAACCCGAATTTTATTTTGGCAGTTCGATCTTTTTATGATCCTTATTTTCCTTATATAAAACGATCTTTTTGCCGATCACCTGAACCACCTGGGAGCGTGTGCGTTCCGCCAGCATTTCTGCAATCTCCCTTGGATCGTCCGCGCAGTTTTTCAGCACGCTCACCTTGAGCAGTTCCTTTTTGTTGAAGCCTTCTGTAATCGTCTCCACAAATTCCGGTGTCAGAGAGGCTTTTCCAATCTGAAACGTGGCCTCCAGATCCATCGCAAGTCCCTTCAAATAGGCTCTCTGTTTGCTTGTCATAACCATTTTTTCTCCTCGTCTTCCCAGCTTCTATTCTTCATAGTAATCGAAAGAAAGTCCATACAGCCTGACCGTATCGCCCTCTTTGATTCCCAGTTCTTTGAGTTCATCCAAAATCCCATTCTCCCGCAAAAACCGCTGAAAAAATACAAAACCTTTCTCCGATTCCAGATTTGTATAGCCTAACATCTTTTCGATCCTGGGTCCTTCCACCACATACTCATTATTTTTCGCATCAAAGGTAACCGTATGAGGTTCCTGTACATGGCATAACGCCGATTCCGGATCATACTCCTGCTCAAAAATAACCGGTTTCACCTTCAGCTCAGACAACTGATTTTTCACCGCATAAAGCAGCTCCTTCACGCCTTCCCCCGTCACTGCGGAAATGGCAAACACGGGAATCCCTTTCGGCTCAAATTCCGCCCGGATCTTCTGTATCGGATCTTCCTCCCCGAAAATACAGTCGATCTTATTAGCCGCTATGATCTGGGGACGCAGGGCGATCTCTCTCTGGTACTGCTCCAACTCCTTATTGATCGCATAGATATCCGCGATCGGATCCCGTCCCTCAGTGGATGCGGCATCTACAATATGGATCAGCATCTTTGTCCGCTCAATGTGGCGCAGAAACTCATGTCCAAGCCCGATCCCTTCCGAAGCTCCCTCGATCAGCCCTGGAATATCCGCGATCACAAAACCGTCGCCGTCCAGATCCACAACTCCCAGATTGGGGTTTAATGTGGTGAAATGATAGTTGGCGATTTTGGGCTTCGCATTGGTCACTCTGGAGAGAAACGTGGATTTCCCCACATTGGGAAAGCCAACAAGCCCCACATCTGCGATCACCTTCAATTCCAACAACAATTCCAGTTCTTTGGCCGGCTGACCGGGCTGGGCATATTTGGGCGCCTGCATCGTGGAAGTCGCATAGTGCTGATTGCCGTTACCGCCCCTGCCGCCGGTGAGAAGTGTATAACGGGTATTGTCGCCGGACATATCGGTAATCACCTTGCCGCTTTCCGCATCTTTGATGACTGTCCCTGCCGGAACTTTAATGATAATATCTTTTCCGTTCTTTCCGTGGCAGTTTTTCTTGCCGCCTTCCTCGCCGTTCTCAGCACAATATTTTCGGATATGCCGAAAATCCGTCAGCGTATTTAATCCTTCATCCACCACAAAGATCACGCTGCCGCCGTTCCCGCCGTCCCCGCCGTCCGGTCCGCCGTTTGGCACATACTTTTCACGCCGGAACGAGACGTGTCCGTCTCCTCCTTTACCGCTTTTTACATAAATTTTCGCTCTGTCCGCAAACATATACTCTCCTATATCAAATCGTGCTGAGGAACGCTTTTCTCCCTGCTCGTGCGCGGCTCGCATGCTGCCTCCGGCAGCAAATTTCTTTATGCGAGCCTGTGCATGAAAAGGGGCTCCAAACTCCCGCTTGAAACCCCAGATACTCCCAGAAATTTAGTCCTCTTTTTTCTCCACCGGATAAACAGAAGCCTGCTTTCTGTCTCTTCCTTTTCTCTCGAATCTCAGAACGCCGTCCACCAGTGCAAACAGCGTATCATCCCCGCCGATTCCAACGTTGTTACCGGGATGGATCCTTGTTCCACGCTGTCTGTATAAAATATTACCTGCTTTTACAAACTGTCCATCTGCTCTTTTTGCACCCAGTCTCTTGGACTCGGAATCTCTGCCGTTCTTTGTAGAGCCCACACCCTTTTTATGTGCAAAAAACTGAAGGTTCATCTTCATCATGGTCTTACACCTCCTCAAATTTTACTTTACAGTACTTTTTACCGTACTCTTTCTCAATACTCACACAGCCCAGTGCCAGGGAATCTAACAGCAGAACCGCCCTCTCATCCATTCCTTCCGGAAAACGGAAGACAAGCAACCCTCTCTCCTTATCTTCCTTCTTCGGTTTGATCGGCAGTCCACAAAGCTCTTCCAGAGAATTCACTGTATTGATCACAAGGACAGACAGCGCCGCGCAGACAATATTCCTTCCGCTCTCTGCATTTCCGGCATGTCCCCTGCATTCCAGCTCTCTGTATTCCCCCTGCCTGGTTTTGCGAAAAATCACTGTCGTCATAAAACACTAGCCATTGATCTTGTCAATCTTAACCTGTGTGTATGCTTGTCTGTGACCGTTTTTCTTGTGGTAGCCGGATTTTCTCTTATACTTGTAAACGATAACCTTTTTCCCCTTGCCCTGCTTTTCCACAGTGCCGGTTACAGTCGCGCCTGTTATATCTGCGCCGACTTTCAGGCCGTCATCGCTTACTGCCAGTACCTGGTCAAATGTTACAGAACTTCCTTCTTCCACATTTAACTTCTCCACGCGGATCACATCACCCTCGGAAACTTTGTACTGCTTTCCACCTGTTGCAATAATTGCGTACATACCGTACCTCCTGTTTACATTACTCGCTGGCTTCGGCGGCATTTTCCGCTCTTTTCCATGAAGGAGTTCCCTCCATCGGCCTCACCATGCGGCATACTCTGAAATCATAGCATTATTGGGCATAACTGTCAAGAAAAAAATTCCCGTTTTCTGGCTAATGCACCGATCACTTATGCCAGTTCAGACAAGCCTGTTACAATCATTCCATAAACCATATTTTTTATTCCTCCAGCAATGACTGCCTCCGCTGCCACAGTTTCCTGTAATACCCCTCATCTTTCCCCGGCAAAAGATAAGCCGCACAGGTATATGCATATTCAAAAAAGCAGTAATTCTCCTTCGAAATACGTTTTCTCACAATTTCCAGAATTTCCTCCGCCCGGCGCGCATAAGAAACATCCTGCGAAGAGAGCCATGCGGCAAGTGTAAAAGCTGGGATGATTGGCCAGTCAAGCTGTCCTTTGCAGATCCTGTTAAGCTCATGGAACGATATACGCGCCAGAATACATACCGCCGCGAACTGTACCCGAAACAGCCAGTCCTCAGCAAAAAACCGTTCCTCTTTCTGTTTTGGCGGAAAGACCATAACACCGTAAAGTTCAACACACTGCGTGTCGGAAAGCTTCTCTGCATACTTTTCTGCCGCTTCATACCATGTCTTCAGTGAAAAGTCCGTCGCCGCCAGTTCTCCCACAAAACTGCTCACATATTCAGAGGGCCGCTCCAAAGCGGCAAGAGGCGTATTAATATCAGGATACTTCCACCAGACGATCCCCTCCTGATCCAGCCTTTCATCGAGAGGTGGATTCTGTGCCTTTCCTGCAGTCATTTCAAAAGCAGACGGTTTTCCGCATATCTGCTCCAGCGCCAGGCGCACGGCATTGATGCTGCTGGCAGTCTCCTGGCAGGTCGTGGCACAGCGGACAACCCCCGATGTGGTGCCCTCTTTACGCATACTGCGCACTGCATTGATAATACTTTCCGAACTCGAATCGAGGTAATCCACGTTTGGTTTTAAGGTTTCAAACGCTGCCGCCTGACACAGCTCTTTCGCCCGGCCGTTGCCGATATCTGCAGCGGCGCACAGCAAAAGCCTTTCCAGTTCACAGGGCTCGCCAGACGCCATAAAGCAGCAGAAAATCCAGGAAGGCTCCGCCCAGCCACAGTCATTGTAATCTCCCGCTTCCAGAACTTTATAATAACATTCTCCGGCCTTTACCCAGTGCCTTTTCTTAAAATAGTAATCTCCCAGATCATTGTAAGCAGAAGCATTGCCCGGATCTGCATGAACCCCAAGCTCGATATATCTTTCAGCTTCCTCCGCCTTCTCCAGATCGAGATAGGTCAGCCCCGTGAAAGTATATCTCGATATTGTGGGTTTCTGTTTTAGTCCTCTCAATATCACTTCCAACGCTTTTTCCGGTTTCTTTTCATGTCGGTAAAGGTTGCATTCCGCCACATACCTGTCGCTGGTATCCTGCCTGTCTGCACACACTGTAATCCTGTCAAAAATCTCATGGCACAGCGACCACAGGTGTTCCCGCAAAAGCTCCTCACATCTGTCTATCGCAAACAAAATACAGGCAATAAAAGCACAGACCGCCTCTTCCCCGGCCCGGTCAATAATATTTTCATCGGAAAGCCATACAGATAAGAGTTCCGTCTCATTTTCTTCCCCCCGCCAGAGACTGCCGGCATAATATCGGAACGCTTCCTGTATGTTTCCGCTTTCATACAGATGTTCCGCTTCTTTTATAATTTCAGATTTCATTGTTCCATGCCCCCTTCTCAGCGCTGCAGGCTGTTATGAACATTGATGGCCCAGGACAGATCATAGAGATGGAACAGGCCGTCATCCTCCACCAGCCCTTTTTCTCTCAGAATATTCAGACAGATCTGATAGGCAGTCTGATTGATTCCATGAGGAATGATGTCACCGTTTGTCAGATAAATGTGAAACTGATAGACATCCTCCCTATAAACAGCCTCATCCTCTCCCTGCAGAGAAAAATATATCGTGTCATCCATCCTCTTTGCCTCTTTCGGATGTAGAACTCCTGTAAAAAAGCCATTCCACACTTCAAATCCTCTTGATTGCAGACTTCCGATCATAAACGGCTTTAAAAGCTGAACTGCCCTGTCGTTCAGATGATATTTGTGGATGCGCATCTGCTCCGCCATCGCATAAAAACTCCCCACCGCCCTGTGTTCCATGCCGGGCAGCGCCAGCCTGTCCATATAAGCGCTCATATGCTCAAACATTTCGTGGGTATCAGTCCCCTCAATACCGGGAATCAAAACGGCTGCAACCCCCAATTCCCTGTCAAAATAGCGGCTCCGATAGGAAATTTCCGCCCGCGCCTGGCACTGCGGACAGACCGGATGAAAAAATTTTTCCTCATCCAATACTTCTCTGCCCTCCGGCCACAGAAACGTATCAATACTGTTAATCATCTCTGCGGTAAAAATGCTGTTGCAATTCCGGCACTGTACTGTAGTCCTACTCACTGCCCATGGACTCTTAATTGGATAAAACTGATTCAACAAAGGCACCTCCTTTATCTTCATCATACTTTCTGACAAACACCGGAATCACCTCTAACGGCGCACAGGCCTCGATCTCCTGCCCTCCTGCATACTCTTTTCCGGTGGCATATTCCACCCAGGTTGCTCCCGCCGGCAGATATACCCTGCGGGATCTTTGATCCGCATAAAGAATCGGCGCCACTAGTATATCCGGTCCATAACAGTATTCGTCCTCCACTTCCCAGCAGGCGGGATCTTCCGGGAACATATAAAATAACGTCCTCATCACAGGAGTTCCCTTTTCATGAGCCTCCTCCATCAGTTTTCTTGTATAGGGGCGCATCTTTTCTCTGCGTTCCATATATGTTTTACAGATCTCATAAACTTCTTCCCCGTAACTCCACACCTCGTTGGCCGCACCGGAACAGCAGGATGCGCCGCCGCTCGTCCCTGATTGTGGCTGTCTGGGTTCCCTGTCGCCGTGCAGCCGCATCACAGGGCAGAATGCCCCCCACTCAAACCAACGCACAAACAGTTCTCTGAACTTCGGATCATCGGGATTGCCGCCGTGGAAACCGCCGATGTCCGTAGTCCACCAAGGAATCCCTGCAAGCCCCATATTAAGCCCTGCGGCAAGCTGGTTGCGCATACTTTCATAGCTGGAAGCGATATCGCCCGACCAGACAAGCGCACCGTACCGCTGGCTGCCGGCCCAGGCGCAGCGCAGGAGATTTACAATATTTTCCTGCCCTTCTTTCTCCATACCCTCATAAAACGCTCTGGCATAGTCCAACGGATAAATATTCCCAATCTGCAAATCTGTGCCCAGATAGTATCTGTAATTGTCAAAGTCATAGGCTGTGTATTCCGGCTCCGCCTCATCCAGCCAGAAAACCCTGATCCCCCTGTCATAATAGTTCTGTTTCGCTTTATTCCACACATATTCTCTGGCTTCCGGATTGGTGGCGTCAAAATAGATCGTCGCCCCCTGGAAATCCTGTCCCGCCCGAAATCCCCTCTCAGTGCGGATCAGATACCCTTTCTCCAGCATCTCTTCAAAGTTCTCACAGGTCCTGTCCACCGTGGGCCAGACAGACACCATCAATTCGATCCCCATTTCCTTTAACTCCCGCACCATGGCGTCGGGATCAGGCCAGTAGACCGGATCAAATTTCCACTCTCCCTGTTTCGGCCAGTGGAAGAAATCAATGACGATCAGGTCGATCGGAAGATTCCTCCGTTTGTATTCCCTTGCCACCTGAAGCAGTTCCTCCTGCGTCTGATAGCGCAGCTTGCACTGCCAGAACCCAAGCCCATACTCCGGCATCATCGGCACTGTCCCTGCCGCCTTCGCATAAGCTTCCTCAATCTGTGCCGGCGTATCTCCGGCCACGATCCAGTAATCCAGCGCTTTCGTGGAATACGCCTCAAAACTCATGATATTCTTTCCGAACACCGCGCGCCCCACGCCCGGATTATTCCACAAAAGCCCATACCCCAGAGAAGAGACGGCAAAGGGAACGCTGGCCTGAGAATTCCTGTGAGCCAGCTCCAGATCCAGTCCTTTTAAATCCAGCCAGGGCTGCTGGTACTGCCCCATCCCGTAGATCTTTTCGTTTTTATCCACGGATTCAAACCGCATGGTCAGATGATAATCTCCGCCCGGGATCGGCTTAAATTCTCTGGCCTCCACCTCGATGGCGCTGCACTTTTTATCCAGTATATCACGCCTGTTTCTGCAATACTCCTCCAAAAGCAGTCTGCCGTCAGCACGGTACACCATGATCTTTCCCCGTTTCGTTATCTCCGCATAAATCTTTCCGTTCTCGATCCTCGCCCCGTCCTGCGTCAGCGTGATCTGTGCTTTCTCACTTCCCCGTCTGTACAAAGCCCAGTTTTCCTCCGGCATCCGGCATTCCTTTGTCGCCCGCACCCGCAGCGCATTCTCGCCCCAGGCCTCGATCCACACTTCCTCCGCATCATATCTGAAAATCAGTTTTCCATCTTCTATCTTTAACATATCCCGCGTCTCCTCCACTTTTCTGTAAACAGGGAACGTCACTCTCCCATCACACGGCAGTGACGGTCTGTAAATATCCGCGAACTGTCAGACCGCTCTAAAGCGATATCCGCCGGCTGCTGCAAAATAATCTTCCTCCGAAAGCTCCAACTCTAAAATCTTCCACGTCTCACCGGACAACTCACATTTCGTCTCTTCCGTTTCCATATCCTTAAAACCTGCGCCCTTATAACACCAATATGCCGGCATATTATTCTCAAATGCCCCGATCGTCACCTTATCCGCTTTCAGAATCTCAAAAGCAAATTTCAGGGAAAGCGCGATCATTTCCTTTCCGTAACCCATCCCCCTTTTTGTATCATCCACTATGACAAACCCGAAACGAAGCACTTTCTTCTCCTCATCCGTAAACCGCATGATAAGATGCCCCACAATCCCGCTCTCATCAAACGCCGTCATCGGATAAAAATTATCCGGCTCCGCACAGTCCCCATTGTCATCCACATACTTTTTATTCATATCCGCCTCTGTAATCGGAAAGGATTCGTATCTGTCGGCCGTCCATTTCCGGAACGCAGTTTCATCCTTACACCAACCAATGATCGTCCCGGCATCAGCGGCTTTATACGGTCTTAGTCTCAACATATCTGGGCTCCTTTTTCCCTTTTTTCCAATTATAAAAGATCGGAACGTTATTTACAACTCATATTTGAATCATTCATTTTCTCATTGTTCCTGCACATTTTCATCATTTTGCCTGCCAGTACCCAGAGCCGCCATAATCCCCTACCCTTTCACCGCACCGCTTGTCATACCGCTGACAATATACTTCTGCATGAAAATAAATATTAACGCCACCGGAATAATCGTCACCACCGCAAAGGCCGTCAGATAACTCCACTTCGTCCCGTACTGCCCCATAAAGTTAAAGATTCCCGCCGTGATCGGCCGCTTTTCCTGATCCAGAATAAAGGTCATGCCGTAGGCAAGATCCCCCCAGGCGTAAAGGAAGGAAAAGATCGCGCAGACCATAACGCCGGGTTTGGCGATCGGAATCAATATCCGGATAAACGCCGTAAACCTGTTGCAGCCGTCCAGATAAGCCGCCTCCTCCATATCCTTTGGGATAGAGGCAAAATAATTTTTTAAAATCAGCACCGAAAATGGGATACCGATGGTTGCATCCGCCAGTACCGCCGCGATCCAGGTGTTGTAGACATGCATGTTTTTAAACATGATAAACATGGGCGTAAGCAGCACGGATACCGGCAGCATCTGTGTCACCAGAAAAGACAACAACATCAGTTTTCTTGCCTTAAACCGGTATTTCGCGATCCCGTAGGAAGCCGGGACGGCCAGTAAAACCGCGATAACGGTGGCTCCCATGGAGATCAGAAAACTGTTTCCGAAGGAGCGGAACATATTGAAATCCCCTGTCTCCACCTGGGCCGCATAGGACTTCAGATTCAGAATATGCGGGTAAAAGGTGGGCGGATTCCGAAAGATCTCCTGCTCTGTCTTAAGCGAAGTAATAAGCGCCCAGTATAACGGAAACAGAAGGATACATAAGATCAATACTGCCGCTGCACTTAACAGTATATTTTTTCTTCCTGTCACTTTTTTTTCTTCGTCCATCATTCTTCCTCCCCCGCCGTCGTCGCTTTAATATAGAACACACCTACAAGCAGCAGAATCACAAGCAGCACATTCGCCACTGCGGATCCTTTACTGTACTTAAACATCTCAAAGGAGAGCTTGTAGGAATAGGTGGAGAGCATATGGGTGGAGTTCACCGGCCCTCCGCTTGTCATCACATAAACCAGATCGTACACTTTAAACGTATAGATAAAGCCCAAAATCAACACTGATTCAATGGTAGGCCGCAGAAGCGGCAGTGTGATACTGAAAAATGTCTGCACCTTGCCCCCGCCGTCAATGGAAGCGCTCTCGTACAGCTCTTTCGGAATCGTCGTCAGTCCGGTGGAAATCAGGATCATATTAAACGGGATGCCGATCCAGATGTTGGCGCAGATAAGCGCAAACATCGCCGTCCCCGGTGTGGTCAGCCATTCTATGTTTTTGCTGATCAGATGGAGACTCCTGAGGATATAATTGATCACGCCGATATCCGTGGCAAACAGCAGCTTGAACATCAGCGCCGTCACCGTCACCGGTATCATCCAGGGCACTAACAGAATGCCTCTGACCGGTTTTGCCAGAGAAAACCGTTTATTGAAAAACAGCGCCAGCAAAAACCCGATCAGAAACTGGAAAACCAGACACAGGATCGTGTATTTTAACGTATTAAACAGCGAAGTCCTGAATACGTCGTCCCCGAAAAGTTCCAGATAATTTTCAAACAGAATAAAGTTTTTGGTTCCCCGCACCAGATTTCCCGCACTCACATCCTGAAAACTCAGTACGATATTGCGGATGATCGGATAGCCCACAAAAACCAACATATACAGGAAAGCCGGCAGAACAAACAATACGCCCGCATTATCATAGCGGAATAATTTTTTTGATTTTTTCATACTTATAACCACAACCTTTCTACAGTCCTCAGCTTTACACTCTTTTTTCACAACAGATTTTACGTATAAAAACAGCCGCTGCACAACCAGTACCTTATAACGTTCTGTGCAGCGGCCTTTACTACATCCTGCCTTTTCTATGTATTACGGTAATTATCGCGATCTGCCAACAGGTATTTACACAATCTCTTTTCCCTGGCTGTAATACATCGCCTTGTACCGCATTTATTTCACGATCCCGTCTATGGTCTCCTGGGCCTGTGCTGCCGCATCCTCCGGCGTTGCGGTTCCTGTGATCACCTGATTGAAGGCAAGAGAGATCGCATCGGATACGCCGGGCCACTCGGCAAGAGGTCCTCTGGGCATTGCATAGTTTAACTCCTCAACGAAAGGCTGATAGGGTGAATCCGCTTCAAACTGATTCTCGGCGATGATCCTGTCTGCGGAAATATAACCGAATTTTTCCATCATGAATTTCACTTTTTCTTCGGATGTGGCATAGGTCAGGAAATCTAACGCCCCATCCACGTTTCCACCATTGATTACCGCATAGTTCTCACCGCCGAGTACGGAAGAATATTCGGAATCCTTCGGAATCAGCGTCACTTTCCAGTTCAGATCCGGCGCCTCGGACTGCATGGTGGGAATCTGCCAGGGACCGTTCTCCATCATTGCCACGTTGCCGGAGATAAACTGATTCATCACATCGCCCTGTGTCCAGTTGATGCACTCCTTGCTCATTACGCCTTCATCGATCAGGCTCTGAATAAAGCTCAGGGCGCGGATGCCGTTTTCGTTGTTGATGTCATAGGATGTTGCACCTGTGGACCAGAGCCAGGGTACAAAGTTGAAGGTTCCTTCTTCGTTCTGTACGCTGCAGAGCGCAAGACCTGTCACACTGTCTGTTGTCAGTGCCTTCGCGGTTTCCTTCAGTTCATCCCAGGTAGTGGGAACACTGCAGCCCGCGTCATTTAACATATCCTCATTGTAGTACAATGCAAGGCAGTTTACGCCAAACGGTACGCCGTATAATTTTCCATCCACCGTACAGGAGTTTACGGTTCCTTCATAGTAGCTGCTGACGTCAAATTTTCCCGTGATATCCTCGAAGATCCCCATGTCCACATAGGATGCGTGATCCGGGGAATCCAGGATCGCGATATCCGGCAGTTCGTCTGCCGATGCGCCGATGGACAACTGTTTCTTAAAATCTGCAAAAGGTACATACTTTGCCGTCACCTGGTAGTTGCTCTGAGATGCGTTATATTCCTGAATCACCTGATCAAGCGCCACCTGGTGGCCTTCCGTCTCCCAGTAATACCAGATCGTTACCGCTTCCGCGCCTTCCGCAGAGGCAGTTTCGCTACTTTCTTCCGCAAGTGTTTCTTCTCCGGCTTCCTCCTGCGCCGCTGCAGGTTCTGCCGTTTCCTGCGTCTCTCCGGAAGCGCCGCAGCCTGTGATCAGACCGGCCAACATGGTAAGTGCTGTCAATAACGCGATTACTCTTTTCCTTTTCATGATTTTCCTCCTTTAAACTGTTTCTATATCAGTTCGTTTTCTGATGGATTTATCATATCGCCTTTGCCTGCCGCATAAAACGGTAAAAAAATGAAAAAGGTTGAATTTTCCAAGCAAGGTTATCTGTTGGATTTTCTGTATTCCGCCGGGGACATGCCGACGCATTCCTTAAACACTCTGGCAAAGTATTTTGCATCGGTGTAGCCTACTTTCTCTGAGATCTCATACTGTTTTAACTGGGTGCCGATTAACAGTTCCTTCGCCTTGGCCAGGCGGTAATTGCGGATGTAGGCGCTGAAATTTTCGCCCAGCTCCTTATGGAACAGCGCTCCCAGATATTCCTGCGTCAGATTCAGCCTGTCCGCTATTTCATTTAAAGTGATCCCGTCCGCGTAAAATTCATGGATCATGCTCTGGGCCTTTTTTACCGCAAGACTTACCGCTCCCGTTTCCCTGTCTGAAAGATCCATATAGGCAAAAAGTTCCTCAAGGGTTTTTTTCAGTTCCCTCTCCGTCTTCGCATTCATCACCCGGTCCAACAGCTTCTTCTGATCAAGACTCTGATAATTAATACAGCCCACTTCCTTGGCAATATTTAAGATGGACCACTGAAACCGTACAAAAGATTCCTTGATCTCCTTGGGCGAATATACCTTTCCATTTAAAAAATACCGGTGAAATTTCTCCACCGTTTCCCGGATCTTTTCCTGTTCCCCCATGCAGATCGCCGCCTTGACCTGATTTTCCAGCTCCACCGGATAGACGCAGACTTCGGTCTGAATATCCGTGATGCGCGGATAAGAGATCAACACATCGTCCCCGAGAACGATATTCCAGTCCATGTACGGAAGCAGTCTGTGATAGCCATCCCGGATCTGCGTCACTCCGGACACTTCCAGCATGCCGTAACTGATCTCCTTTTCCTCATTCCCCCGCTTCTGAAACAGGATCTGGCTCTGAAACCACCGCTCTGTCTCCTGTCTGGAACTGTAACCGTAAAGCAATGCGAGAATCGCCTTGTCATACTCCATATCCACCAGGCAGTAGTTTAATCCCTTCTGTTCCAGAAGCCGGCATACCGCACGCTTTTTTCTCTCCCGCCCGCTTTCAAAGCTCTCCCCCATGTAGATCAACAGCTCGATAAACGGCATATCTTTCCCGATACCGTACTTTTTCTCCAGAAACTCCCCCATCTTTTCGTCTTCCTTAAGCGACGATACCCCATACAGGAGACCGGACACAATATTTTCCAGACTTCCCATTCCCTCCGGCGTTCTCTTCTGTTCCTGCTCATACAGATTCTGTATTTTCCGGATCGTCTGTACAAACTCCTGCACCATCACCGGCTTGATGACATAATCGCACACCCCCAGCTTCACCGCCTGCTGGGCGTAGGAAAATTCCGAGTAGGCTGTCAGTACGATCACTCTGGATGAGATGCCCCTCTCCTGCATCTTTGAAAGCATTTCCAGGCCGTCCATCACCGGCATTTTGATATCCGTGATAATCAGGTCCGGTCTGTATTTCTCAATACAGGCAAGCCCTTCCTGACCGTTCCCTGCAACACCCGATATACTGATCTCCGGAAACATTTTCCGCATCAGATCACAAAGCCCCTCCCTGATCAGAATCTCATCTTCCACAACCACTGCCTTCATGGACTTTCTTCCCTCCCGTTATCCATATCTCCTCTTTATCTATCACTGTTTTCGCTCTTTTCTTCTGCTTCCGCGACCGGAATCCGGATCTGTACCAGGGTTCCCTCCACCTGTTTGCTGTGTATCATAATCCGTGTTCTTTCCCCATAGTACATATGTAATCTTGTGATCGCATTTTCCATCCCGATATGGTTTTTATCTTCTGTTTTGCGAAAGATCCCCTGATTCATCTCCCGCACGATCTCATCCGGAATGCCGCAGCCGTTGTCCTCGATCTTAATCTCTATAAAATCATGATCCCGCTTCATCTCCATCTGCAGGCTGCAGGTCCTGTCCACACCCTCAAATCCGTGCAGGATGGCATTCTCTATAAAAGGCTGCAGCAGCAGCTTATGGACGGTCAGATCCATCAGCTCCGGCGCCACGTTGATATGACAGTCGAAAGCATTTTTCAACCTGGTCTGCTGTAAAAAAATATACTGTTTCAGCCATTCCACCTCATCCCTTATCTTTACCACACCGTTGCTGTCGGATATCCCGTAGCGCAGAATGCGGGCTAACGTGGTGATCATATTGCTGATCTCGTATTCGTCTCTGTCAATGGCCATCCAGTTGATCGTATCCAGTGTATTATAGAGAAAATGAGGATTGATCTGGGCTTCCAGCGCGGCAATCTCCGCATTTTTCTGTTTCACTACGGACTTCTTTAACCGTTCCGTCATCGGCAGAACGGACAGCAGCGACAGCGCTATGATAACTCCCAGTATTTTCTGCTGCTGGTGAAGCCCCTGCACCAGTTCATTCTGATTGGTGGCCCGGATAATTTCCCAGCCTGTCTTTTCATCCTGTACAAAATAGACGGACAGTTCCTTATCCCCCAGAAATCCCGTCCGCTCCGCGATATTCCGGTATGCCTTTGTTTTCGTCCCCGGATCCGCCCCTTCCGGAAAAACGGACTCCCCCAGTCTGTCGGAACCCGCACAGGATACCAGATAACCCGCGCTGTCCACGATAAAATTAAACCCGTTTTCCGTAGGCGGCGCGCAGACTTCCTCAAGCAGTTTCTCGTCAATGCTCACCACCACCACACCGCACTGTTTGTCCACATCCCGATAGTCAATGATACGATGTCCGATGTGGAACAGATAACAGGAATTACTGCCGAAGACCACTTTCTCCCCGGTGGAAAACAGATGAGTTCTATTGTCGCTGCTGATCTCCGCATACAGCTCCGCCTGGGACAGCTCCATACTGTTAAGCCAGGATGTCTGCGTCGTCGATGCTGTCAGCTGGTCATAGAAGGCCAGTTCACCGCTCTCCGTAATAATCAAAATAGACTTCACATAGTCCTTTGTGTAAAACAATCCCCGCAGCGTTTTACGAAGCTGTTTCCTGTTGTTTGCCACATCCTCGCCTGCATTGATCCGGTCCACCAGTTCTACGATACCGTCATCCGTATAGACCTGAAACAGAATGTCCTCATAGGACTCCAGCCACACGTCCAGGCTCACCCTGGTCTGTTCCAGATTTGCCTTTGTCATGCTCTCCACATTCTGCTGCACCAGTTTTGACGTATTATAATAGTAGACAATATTGACTAATACAAGCGGAATGACCGCCAGGACAAGAAACGCCGTCACCCACTGATATCTGATTCCTTTTCTGACCTTTGCTCTCATCGCAGACCACCCCCTTTTTATGATAACTTATCATGTGCTTCCGCAAAAACGGGAAATTTATGAAAAAGGATAAACTATAAAAGGTATCCATCCCGTGGCGGCTCATTTATCCGGCTGCCCTGCACGGAATGGATACCCTGCATTATATTGTTACGCCAGTTCTTCATTTACAAAATCTTTGTAAACAGTTCCGGACGGGATGCCTTTCAGGTCAATGACAACCCAGCTCCAGATACTTGCCCTGTCATCCAATGTAAAATGAAAATCTTTTTGAAGATACTCGTCATTCAAAACATCCTCCAGGAACTGTTCTTCCTCATCATATTCGAGAAACATTTTTATTTCAAACAATCTGTCTGTTTCTGTCAGAAAATCTTCAAGTATTTCATCCGGAACGGTAATTCCCTCTCCGCAGATCAGCCCATCGTACCCATGAAGTGCAAAATCATACAGCAGGCAGTCTGTCCCACAATCCGCACAAACTGCCTTCACCACCTGTCCGTATTTGTTCTTATACCCACTTACAGACATCTTGTTTTTACTATAAAACTCGCCAAAGCACCGGATTTTAAACGCCCTGCACCCACACTCACAGACGATATCCCCCTCAAGTCCTTTATCATCGGTGGGATAATAAATCTTTTGAAGATGTTTCGGTTTTATCATTCTATTCCTCCATACAGGAAGATAATTGTATCACTCCGTTCCATCCTACAATCTTTGCATATACCACCACTGACGGCATTTAGAGATTATCTAATCCCCCGATAGAGAAAAACCAGGAAGCGATCTGCGCCCTTGTACTGAACTGCTCTGTCTGAAGCAGATGTGCCACCTCCTCCTTTGTGTAAAAGGCCGCCTGGATCCACTCATTTTCCGACATATAGGAATCGTTGATCTCCCCTTCCGCCTCCACAAAAGCGATCTGGTTTTTAATATCACAGATCGATACCGCCGCAAAAGCAGGATTTAAAATTTTATAGATCTGTTTCAGGGAGAGCCCGGTCTCTTCGTACAGTTCCCTGCTGATACACTCTTCCAGTGTCTCTTCCTCCTCCTTCATCCCGGCGCAGAGATTATAGACAAACCGATCCACCCCCATGCGGAACTCCCGCAGGAGAAGCATCTTTCCCTCATGGATCGCCACAATGGAAACCCCGCTCACTCTGTCTCCCAATTCGGAAATCTCCCTGATCTCATGGTGACTTACAATCTCATACCTTTTCTCATGTCCCGCCCGATTCTCGTAGACAAGCTCATAATTCTTCAAATACTTTCCTTCCCATACTTTATTGATCTCCAGTAACTTCATGCCAACCTCTTTTCTATAAAAATCAGTTATTTCTTCCACTCCCAGTCCCGCAGCATAAACTGCAGCGACCGCGAACTCTTTTTCCTCGTAATCTCCGCAAGCCCCAGCCTCGTCAAATCCACAAAGCGGGTAGTCACCGTATCCTTTGCCGTCTCTTCCTTCAGAGCCTCCACCAGCATTTTCGTATGCTCCCTGTCCTTCATATTGATGAAATCCACCAGGATCATACCGCTTAAGTTTCTGGCGGAGAGCTGATAGCAGACCTCTTTCACAGCCTCCAGATTCGTCCGAAAATAAAACTCCTCCGGATCCGTTTTCTTCTCCGCCTTGCCCGAGTTGACATCGATGGCCACCAGCGCTTCGGTCTGCTCTATCATCAGGTAAGCGCCGGATCTCATATACACTTTAGGCGACAGAAGTTCCCGCAGGCGGGTGTCCAGTGCATAGACGCTTGCCAGCGAAATACGTTTATCCTCATAAAAACGCACCGGAACCACGCTGGTATACGCATGGGCCGCCAGCGTCTCGTACACGTCTCTTTCATCCGTCACGATCTCTTCCAGAGAAGAAAGCCTCTGTTCCTTGATGAAATCCAGATAGAAGACCGGTGGTTCATACAGTTTGCTGTAGGTTGTTCTGTTTTGACTTTTTCGGTCAATTTCTTCCAGTTGACTGATCAGGTCGGTTATCTCTTTCTGCCATACTTCCGGCTTTACAGCGGGCGCATTGGTGCGGAACGTGATATCCCATTCCGCCAAAACAGAAGCATTTTCCCTCTCCCCCAGGGCAGGGACTTTTGACCAGACAGTCTCTTTCCACTCCTCAAACTCTTTTCTCAGCCGTTCTTTGTCCTGCGCCCCGCTCTTTGCCGAACAGGTGACACGTCCGCTTCCTTTTTTTACGACGACGGTCTGTCCCGCCAGGGAATACTCCGTCGAAAGTTCAGGCGGTTTATTCCCCTTCGCCTGTTTGATAATCTGAACCGGTATCTCGTCGCCGCAGAGGATCCGGCCGTCCGCCGCCCTGTTCACAGGCCTGTAACAGGCATTCTCCCTTATCTGTAAAAAGCCGGTTCTGCCCTTTGTTCCTCCGCCTTCCTCCAGCGCAAGAAAAGCCCCCTGGAACTGTTTCGCCACATTCAGCACTTTCCCCAGTACAATGGTTCCGATGGGAAATTCCTCTTTCTCTTCTCTGGCTGCGCGGCAAATCCTGTTATCCTGTATCAGGAAGCTGTAGAGGATTCCCCTGTTTCTTACAATCAGTATTTTGTTGGAACGCTCTTTTCTCTGATACAGTTCATGTTCCTTTTCCAGATGGGATGCTCCCTGTATATATCTGCTCACTCTCCAACCCCTTCAAAATTTTCCGGTCCGCCTGTGCAGATCCTTTGTCATTCCTGTTTTCACGATCTTCCCTTATCCCCGCTCTCTGCCCCGGTACAATTTACTGAAACGCCACGATTTACTCCCCCAGGATCCTCGCCCAGTCTGCCTGCCAGTTATTCATACTCATCAGGTTATACTGTATACCGTTCACCACAATATTCTGATAGGGTATGATATGGGGCGCTCTCTTTCTCATCTCCTCCAGGGTTTCCGCGCAGACTTTCTCACAATCTCTCACCAGTACCATCATCCCGCTCTCAAATCCGCCAAACCATTTTTTTGTAATACGGTTCTTATGCGGTTTTTTCTGTATATCCTGTCTCGAAATAAGAAACAGGCCTTCCCGATACCCGCCTGCCTGAGGAACCTGGCAGGAATAAAAGGCCGCTGCAATATCACTGAGTTTCCTCAGATAACATCCTTTATTCGAACCGACAGCCACAAAATAGTGCGCTGTAACGATGAATAAGAAAATCGGTTTTCTGCCGATATTCCTCGGCGCAGCGCCGATTTTCACCGCCGAATACCCCATCAGTTCCCGATCTGCTTCCTCCAGCTCTCTCACGCTGTACCCTGTTTCTTTCTGAAAAAAAGAAAGATATGTACTGATACTGATTCTGGAAAGAATAAACCACAAAAGCAACATGACAAACCCAATACCAAAAAAGCCTGCTGTAAGGCTCCATGCCGCTGGCTCCCCCGCTACAAAACTGACTATCCCAACCAGCACACCCATAAATATAAAATAAAGGCTCAGCAAAAACAAAAGCACAGCTCCTTTTCCGCCCTGTGTTCTGCATGCCTTCAACAGGCTCCCATACCGTTTCACTTTTTTCTGTAATTTTTCAGGTAGCTCCATTTTCATTTACACTTTTCTCCTCCATAAAATGTCCGATTACCGTATAAACACACTTCCGCTCCCGGTCACTGATCCATCGGCACAAATACAGGCTCTTCTTCCGTCCCCCGGTTCCGATAGGTATCCTCTCTCGTGACCGACATTTCAGACGCATCAAATGAAATACCCAATTTATTAAAAAGCGCTTCCATCACCATGGCCGGTTTGATATTCCCAGCGCTGGATGCATTCACCATCAGATACAGACAGTTTTTTCCCTGATAGGAAGAAAGCCTGAAATCATAGATCGACGGCTTTAAGTCAACTTGAAGCACACTCTTTTTCGTCTGCTTCTCCACCAGGATCTGATCCGCTTTCAGGAACTCTTTTATCGCTTCCCGCCATCCCTCGGGCGGCTCGAAGTCATCCCGGAAAGCGATATAATATCCCGCAGCCGCCACAGCTGCCATGGCGCTGCCCGACTTCTCCGGCAATACCACCACGGAGAGCACTTCCATCCCCTCCGCCATGTGTTCATTCATTCGTTTCCTTACATCTTCCGTATCCACCAGAGAATTCAGCTCAACATCCATATATTCCCCGTCGCTCTCAAGCCCCACGCCCAGAGGCGCCGCAAAAGACATGACCTGATGGGGCGAAAAGCCTTCCGTGTAGGCAATATCGATATCGGCCCTGCGGAACACCTTCTGAAAGTACCGCATAATATCCAGATGTCCGATATACTTCAACGCACCGTGCTTGGAAAACTTGATGCGCACTTTAATTCGTTCACTCATTCTGTCACTACTCCTCCAACAAAGTCCGTTCCGCAGCTGTCTTTTCCTCCGCGCATACCCCGCATCCATACTTTGCCGCTCCGCAGCCGCTGCAGGCCTTCCTGCAGTTTGGAGAAACTTCCTCTCTCTGCGCTTTCTCCCACTCCCGCCAAAGATATTCTCTCGAGACGCCGCAGTCCAGGATATCCCAGGGAAAGATCTCATCCTTTTCCCGCTTCCTTGTATTGTAAAAATCGATGGAAACACCGCATTCCTCAAAAGCCTCCATCCACAACTCGTTTTGATAGTATTCGCTCCAGGCATCAAACATACAGCCCTTCTCATAGGCTCTTCTGATGACCTGAGCCACTTTTCTGTCTCCTCTGGCAAACACACCCTCCATCACGCTGACGTCCGCTTCATGCCAGTTGTATTTGATCCGCTTCTGATTGAGCTGCGAGGAAATCCCCTGCCTTGTCTCATAGGCCTTGTCCAGGAACTCTTCGGCGCTGCACATGGGAGCCCACTGAAAGGGCGTAAAGGGCTTTGGGATAAAAAACGACGTACTGGCCACGATCTGCACCGGCTCCCTTCTCTTCTCCTTCGGCACCGTCTCGAAAAAAACGGTCGCGATCTTGTTGGCCAGATCTCCGATACCCTGCACATCTTCCTTTGTCTCTGTGGGCAGTCCCAGCATAAAATAAAGCTTTACCCTTGTCCATCCACCTCTGAAAGCAAGCTCTGCCCCCCGCAGAATATCCTCCTCTGTGAGCCCCTTATTGATCACATTCCGAAGTCTTTGGGAACCCGCCTCCGGCGCAAAGGTCAGGGAACTCTTCTTCACGTCCTGCACCTTGCTCATCACGTCCAGAGAAAAAGAATCGATCCGCAGACTAGGCAGGGAAATATTCACTTTCTTTTCCCCGCAGTCTTCGATCAGAAAATCCACCAGTTCCTTTAACGCCGAATAGTCGCTGGAGCTTAAAGAACTCAGTGTGATCTCATCATAGCCGGTATTTTTTAACATCTCCACGGCATACTCTTTCAGCCTGTCCACATTTTTCTCCCGCACAGGTCGGTAGAGCTGTCCCGCCTGACAGAAGCGGCAACCTCTGATGCAGCCCCGCTGGATCTCCAATACCACTCTGTCCTGAGCAGATTTGATAAAGGGGACCACCGGCTTTAACGGATAGGGTACGTCGTCAAAATCCGTGACGATATTTTTCGTGATCCGCTCTGGTGCTTCCGGGATATTGGGCCTCATGGAAGCGATCCTGCCGTCCTCATAATAGTCCACATCATAAAACCGGGGCACATAGATCCCCTGCAGAGAACAGATCTTCTTTAAAAAATCCAGACGGCTTCCGCCCGCCTTTTTGTTCTCCTTGTAAAGATCCAGAATTTCCCGGTATCTGGTCTCTCCCTCCCCAATATAAAAGAAATCAAAAAACTCCGCGATGGGCTCCGGATTGTAGGAACAGGGGCCGCCCCCGATCACGATGGGATCATCCTCCGTTCTGTCCTTTGCGGCAAGCGGGATCTGCGAAAGATCAAGCACCTGCAAAATATTGGTATAGCACATCTCATACTGCAGCGTGATGCCGAGAAAATCCAGATATTTAATGGGTTCCTGGCTCTCCAGACCAAATAGCGGAATTTTTTTCTCCCGCATGATCCGGTCCAGATCCGGCCAGGGCGAGTACACTCTCTCGCACCAGACGTCATCGTAATTGTTGAACATATCATACAGGATCTGCAGCCCCAGATGGGACATGCCGATCTCATATACGTCCGGAAAGCACATCGCCATGCGGATCTCCACATCCTCCGGCCGCTTTACCACGCTGTTTATCTCTTTTCCGATGTATCGCGCAGGTTTTTCGATTTTTAAAAGTATTTCATCCTGTAAAGCCAAACTGCTCATGGTTGTCCGTATTTCCCCCTGTTTTACTCTGTTTACCCGATCAGCACTTTCTTCCCCTCAAAAGCAGGACCGTACTTCCGGATCTGCTGCGCACTGATTCCTCTTTTCAGCAGCGCCGCCGCATAGTTCTCCCATCAGCCCCAGCACAAAGCCATGGTAGAACCGCTCCGGATCCTCGCCGGACGGTTTTCCCCGCGTCAAAAACGCTGAATGTATGGAGCGCCACCTTATCCATATATACATTCATTGCCCCCACATCATTGCACAGCAACGCCCGGATAAACTCATTATATCTGGAATCGGATCTCGAAAGCCAGCATCTGATCAGCTGTCGGAACAATCTCAGTATAACAAGTTATGCAAAGTAATTCAATGTCAGCGGATACATAAATTAAAATTGTTCGACTTTTTCCTGCTCCGTCACAAAAAAGTACGCAAAAGATGCCCTGTTTTTTCCTGCATCTTTCGCCACGCGGTTTTTCATGCCCTCCTTTATCTATTTTTAGTCAAAAATAATAAATATCATAAATCCATGCCGTAATCCATTTTTCATACTGTTTCCTGCCCCCTGAATCGAAACTGTTTCCGTCTCCAAATACTTCGCCTTTGCCGTAACGGTAATACCGCCTTCCTGATATCCTGCTCTGACTGCAATTACGCCCTGCACTCTTTAATCTTTTTCGTCCCAATCTTCTTGCCGTTTAACACAGGCGTCGCCTGCGCGGCATCGGAATATACCGTGACGTTGGTTTTACAGCCCTCATACTCTTCAAAAGACCAGCTCGGTTACTATCTCACTAAATGAACCGATCCGTACATCAGAGATCTTCATCTTCCCCGGGAATAACCTCCTCAAAGTCAATTCCTTCCACAAACTCCTCACTGCTTAAGGAATCTACCAGATTCTGATAGTCCACCTCCCCGAATTTTAAACCCGCAAACCGCATCAGAAGTACGATCACAAACAAAAGAACGGAGAGAAAGCTTCGTGTCACAAAAGATATCCTGTTCCTTCTCTGCATCTTCTGCCACGCTGCTTCTGCTTCCGCATCTTCATTTTCCGCAGCCCTCAGCATGGATGTCCTGCCGTAGCCACTCTTTAACATATCGTTATATTTTTTCCTTTTTCCTCTGACCGCCGATTTTCCATAGACTAACATTTCCCGTTTGTCCATCTGCATCCTGTTGTAATCTTCTTCCTGCCGCAGCATGTGGGAAAGCTCTAACTTCTGCTCCACGGAAAGCCCTCGTCTCTCCTTTCCTCTGTCTTTTCCTTTTGCGTATAAATCCTCCATCCTTCCCCCGTTTCCGCGCTGTCTGCCATAGACTGAACGGTTTATAGCAGGCAGCACACTGACAAAACCCTGCAGGGCTTTGTCCTTTTTTAACAGGATATGATGGGATGTCGTTCTTTAGAAGCTGCAGCCGCCGATCAGTACCTTTTTTCCACAAAACGCAAAACCATATTTCCGTATACATTCTTTCGGAATCCCCCTTGCGATCAGATTTGCCCGATAATTTTTCTCCTCGATCTGCCTGAGCGCTTCCCACGTCGTCTCATACAAATCCTTCTCCTCGCTGTCCTGTACTTTAAATTCCAGAATGATCGCATCTTTTTCCCAGGCAGAAGGCGTTGCTCCGGACACCGCCCTGGGCTCCAATATTACATCGTACCTTCCAAACCAGCTCTCTGTTAGAAGTGGGAATGAACTCCATAGAAAAGAATTTTTCCAGCATATTCAGATTTAACGTCTTACCGAAACGCCTCGGTCGTGCGATCCGCGTCACGGCATCCTCCGCCTCCCGCAGCTACTTTTCCAGTCTGCAGATTCCTGAAACTACTATGAAACAATTATACTTTAAATCTTCGGGTAAAACAACCCGCCTGGTTACTGGCTTAAAATTCATCTGTCCCGAATGCTCTAACACTCCCACCGGCATTTCTTCATATCTACATGTGTGCTGTCCTTAAATGTAAGCAGGCAAAAAAAATGACATTTTTACTCACTTAAAATGACATTTCTTTGTAATTTACAATTTAGAATGCAAAAAAGGAAAATTCGCAATAGTTTCACAGCCTTATAATGCTGTTTTGAAGGCATTATGAACTGTAGTTGAATTTTCCTTTTGGTAGTGGTGTCTGATTCCTACCTTATACAATTTTGTATTATTCTTTCTTTCTGCAAAAAGTCATAATTTTCGAACTTATCCCATTCTACAAGCAAACCGCATTTTTCTACTTTCCCAGTCCAGTCGTAGTAATTTTTGCCGATCTTTAATAAAAAATGGCTCAATATCACATCATAATATATTTTACCGCCAAAAACATTTTGTAAAATCAAGGCAAAAAAATAACAGTTACCATCTGTCCAGTTGCAGTCTTTCGGAAATCTTCTTTGAATAAAGTTTAATATTTTCTTTTCCATATTTTTTATTTTCAGAAAAAGGCGGCAGGATTATATTCCATACCGCCCTGCTCTTAATCGTTCCTATATAGCAATTCTTTTTTCGTCCTGCCCGTACTGTACATAATGCTGATAGTACTGTGGCAGGTTACCACCAAAAGCTTTCTGCAGGTCCTCATACCGCGCCCGGTACGCCTGCACATTAAAAGTGTCTATCGCCTGTCTGCCCTCCCGCATGCCGTGCGTGATGAAGTGGGTGAACAGTGCCGCCCTATTGTTCCCGTAGGCGGCTTTCAGGTCTCTATAACGGTCACTGTAGTATCCAGCATCAAAAACCGGCGCATAGTCCAGTCCGCCGTATATCATAGGCAATACAGCATCCTGCGAGGCCTGTGTCCCGCTTGCACTGCCATACCATAAGCTCAGATCCACATCCCCCGATATCCCCGGGACAGCTGCTTTACTGGTGAACTGCCATCCTTCCATGATATGTTTGATTTCAGGCTTCTTGTTCATCAACGGCATGGAGGATACGCTCATCTTTTTAGATGAAGGATACCGCGCCATCCAAAAATTGCAGTTGATGTACGCGCTGTACCGCTTGATATACATGTTGTAAAAGGATATGCCGGTATATACCCCAAAAGCAAGCCCTGCGCCCTCGATGACCGCCTGGTATGCCTTAATGATATCAATAAGCATCCTGCCCAGCCCTTTCTGAACCTTATCCTCCACGTCGAGCCAGACTTTCACCTTCCTGCCTGCCAGAATCGTCACCACTTTCTGTGCATCAGATTTTGCCTTTGCCACTGTGGTCGCATACGAATAGTTGTACACACCGACGACCGGCATACCTACGGTGGCACATCCTGTCCAGTTGTTCTCAAACTGTTTGTCTGGGTTTAAGTCTTTGCGAATGACCTTGAGGATCGCTCCATCAACTCCGGATGACTTTACTTTCCTCCAGTCTATAATCCCCTGATAGCTGGATACATCGATTATTTTTCTTGTCATTATCTGCCCCTTTCTGCATATCTTGCTACTTGTCTTATCCTGACAGCAAAGGACGCCGAAGCGCCCCGTTCATTTTTTACTGCTTTTGTATTTTGTCCGCTGCCAAATCTCCGCTGCCCGCTCCCAGCCGCCAGTTGCTATTACATATACCACAAAGGCAGCGATAAAGGCGGCGAAAACATAATACCAAACGATCACCATCTTTAAACACTGACAGGCGATAATGGCCGCCAGCTGACACAAGATCACAGACACAACCAGCGCCACGATACTGGTCGGGATCTTATTTAAACCAGGCAGCTCTTTAATCACCTGAACGATCAACGCCACCAGAAAAGCCAGCACGCCGAGTGCCATCAGTCCATAAGTAACATACTGTACCAAGAGTTCCATATTCATTTTGTTTCCTCCTTCATCTTATCCTGCAGAAGTTGCGCCACTTTGCTTCTCCAGAGCAACGGAACACCTTCCAGTGTAATAGTACCATCCTTAATTTTCCTCACATAAAACTGCACCATTTCTATTCTCCTCCTTTCGCAATTTCATGAATATTGATGCTTCCTACCGCCTCACCTAAATCTAAAATAGCTGCATCATATAATTTCTGCAGTTCTTCCTGTGCTACCATCCATTCTGGCTTTTGCTCTAACGATATTGTGATAATATCTGCTTTTTCATCTGTCATTTCATTTGCCACAACATCTTTCTGTTTACTGATTGTTCTGAGTATACTGTAATTCTTAAATACAGTGCTCGTATTCCCGGCCGCATCCTGAAGCATAATTTTTCCGAGTGCGGCTGAATCAGAAAATATCTCCTCCAACTCCATCATGTTTCCACTCTGAAATTGAATCATCAGGACATTCCCTGTATTAGAAATACCAAAGATTTCCATCCCCTTTCCGTTAGATAGCAAAATTTTTTCCATCGCAAACCTCCTTTATAATTATATTTATGTATTAAAAAAAGACCAAAATGGCCTTATTTTTCTCAAAGTTATTAAAAATCCCCCGTTATATAGTGAGATGCAGAAAAAATATTCATTTATTCAAATTCCATCATCACAAACATATGACTTAAACGATCTTCCATCTTTTTCCTTTATACGTTTTGGATTTGATGACAGAGATAAAATTAAAAATAGGCCTACAGATAATTTTGTGGGTTGCTGCTATTGTTTTTCAAATATAGGTGGAAGAACCCAGTTTGCATGGCAGTATGCAGAAAATACATCTTCGATATATATGAGAACAATATATAGTAGTAAACCAGCAGGAAAATGGTATCAGTTTAATGCTATATAGCCAATAAAAATATAATAAAAATCACCTATTTTTAATATATAAAACATACGAAATATATGTTCCAGCAGGTAACCCATTTCCATTTCTTGTAATATCATAAAGACCTATATTTTTTGTTGTTTCATTTTCTTTGATGTTATCAGATGCAATATATGGAAATATAGAATTTTTAATATTTTGCCATCCATAAATTATTAGTATAGGTTTGTATCCTGCTACACCTGAAATTGGAAATGCAATAGTACTACTTGATTGATCTGATGGTAATTTTTTGCTCGTAGTTAAAATTTTTATTGGCATCTCACTATATTCTGGATTCTTTTTATTCCTATTTCATACTTCCTTTTTCCATATTCCGCCTTAAAAATGTCTAAACTTAATAAGACAGCCGTTTACGCCTGCCTGCTACTATATCACCTGCTATAGATTATGCGCACTTACGGTGAGATGCTTTGACCTCTTCCTCCCGAACCGTACAGTAAATCAGTGTTGTGTCTAATTTTTCATGTCCCAAAAAGTCACGAACCTGCTCGATTGGCATTCCCCTGCTCAGCAGATCTGTTGCGATCGTTCTCCTGAATCTGTGTGGATGCACCATTTCTACACCGGCTCTCCTCCCCAGTGTTCGCAACATATCCTGCACCCCATTATCAGTCATCCTTTTATGGTTTTTATCGCTACTCACAAATAATGGCCTATTTTTCAATTCTTCATATGTTATCTGCTCTTTCCGGCATCTCTCCTTAAAATATCTGCCGAGATAGAACTTAGCTCCCTCTGTAAGATAAGTTTTCCTTTCTTTTGATCCTTTTCCATATACGATCAGCTCAAGGCGTTCCATGTCGATATCACCCACGTTCAATGCCACAGCCTCAGAGACTCTGACACCAGTGGAATATAAAAACTCCATTATGGCACGATCTCTTATCCTTTTGCACTGGCTCCGCATCGCTTCCATATCGCCCACCGAAAAAGGTTTTCTAATAACTTTTTCCACTTTTACGGCTCCGATCTTTTTCATGGGATTTCCAAATACAAGTTCCTCTGCCGTCAGAAAATCCCAGAAGCTGCTAAGATAATGCATCCTGGTCTGAATCGTTGACATTTTTAATTTTTTTACTTCCCTCAGGTATCCGAAATAATAACGGATGTCTGCTGCTTTTATATCATTCACATCTTTTCCAATAAAAGTAAGTGCTTTCCATATCTCACGCCCATATTGCCGCATGGTACCGCTCTGTCTGTTGACCGCCAGTTTGCTCTTGATAAAAAGATCCAGCTTTGCCGCATTCCCACTCAAACCTGTTGGTTTCAGTTCATAACACTCCTTTTTGATTTCTACGCCGTGAAAATTGATGTAAAGCACATTATTCAGTTTTTCCGTCTGTTCCTCACTCAGATGCGGTGTCATCGCATCCATCACCTTTTCCAATATTTTTTCTATCATGATGATATCCTCCTTCTGATACAATTTTATCAGAAGGTACGAAAAAGAGCAGTCATTTCT
>Ga0137297_10256_pt1 | contig 41503 bp, 45 predicted proteins | sample RamsorincwithD2O_FD_97191 | JGI IMG/M metagenome (GOLD analysis project Ga0137297, IMG submission 97191) | Mouse cecal microbial communities from Vienna, Austria - Mucin amended with D2O | ecosystem: Host-associated > Mammals > Digestive system > Large intestine > Cecum | place: Austria: Vienna...
CGGCGGCGACATTGATTGGCTAATCAAGCAAATCAATGATACAGCCATGGAAAACCACAAAAACCGCTTGCGCTCGGATATGCACACGTTTGCTAGTGTGCCATATATGGGCGATGAATCCTTTGCGTCTAATGCTTCCGGCGTTGCCATGGGCTACAAACTTTGGGGCATGGAACAGGTCGCGGCAACAAAAGAGCGCAAATTTAAACGAGGCTTGCAACGTCGGATAGAACTCATTACCAATATCCTCAACATTAAGGGTGGCAACTATGATTATAGGGACATCACCATGCAGTTCCGCCGCAATGTCCCACAAAATTTGCTGGAAATCGCACAAGTTGCCGGAATGTTGTCTCCATATCTATCAGAGGAAACGGTTCTTAAAATGATTCCGGCGGTAGAAAATGTACAGGAGGAAATAGCCAAAAAGGCTGAAGAACGGAAACGTGATATGGCGGAATTCGGCAGCGGATATGAGGAATTAGGAAAAAGAATAGACGCGGGTGATGATGGTGTATGAGTAGCAGGAACCGGAACCGCTGGATAGAGCAAACCAAAGAGAAAGTCCTCTTTACCCAACGCAACACCGACAATGCAACCAAAGAACTGCTATTTTTGTATGATGAAGCAGCGAACGAGGTGGAAAAAGAAATCGGCGCTATATTTGCCCGCTATGCCAGAGACAATGAACTGACCAATGCAGAAGCTGAACGGCTGCTAACAGGAAAAGAGTACGGTACATGGCGAAAATCCATGGAGGAATATCTCAAAGAGATACCAAAGGATGCAAAGGGTTCAAAGACCTTACTGGAACTCAATACGTTGTCAGCAAAAAGCCGTATTAGCCGAAAGGAAGCGCTGCTATCTGGTATTTACCAGCAGATGATAAACCTCGCCCACGATAGCAACACCAAACTGGAGGACCTGTTGGGAGATATTTTGCGCGTCAGTTATTACCGCGGCGCGTATGAACTGCAGCGTGGTATGGGGCTACAGTGGCAGGTCGCCCAAATTAACGTCAAGACCGTGCGGGATATCATCAGCTATCCGTGGAGTAACAAACACTTTTCAAGTACTGTATGGGACAACGTGGATCGTTTGGCGGCAACCGCAAAGCGGGAGATTACATATGGGTTCATCAAGGGCAGTAGTGTACAGGACATGGCACGGCAAATCAATAGCGTTATGGATAAAGGGCGCTACGCCGCTGAACGGCTGGTGCGTACCGAATGCAAATACTTTGCCAGCCGCGGGGAACTAGAGACCTACCGGGCACACAATATCCAACAGTATCGGTTTATCGGTGGCAGTGAGGGACAATCGTGCGATTGTGCGCGGTGGAATGGTGAAGTTATTGCGCTGGATGCAGCGGAACCGGGTGTTAATCTGCCACCGCTGCACCCGAACTGCCTCTGCACAATAGAGGCAGAAGTTAATATCAAGATGTTTCGAGACAATCCGGATGTGACACCACTCAAAGACAATCCTAAATATATTGAGTGGACACGCCGTCAAGGCATTGTGTAACTCCCTGACTAGTGGGGTTAAATAAAATGATAAGCGAATGGAGGTAAAACCATGGAAGAAACTAAAATGGCAACGGAAAAAACCAAAGCCGAAGAAATGCAACAAACAGACGACAACCAGGACATCAGCGGAATCAAAAAACTGCTGACGGGGATTTTCAGCGGGGGCGATACTGCTAAATCAAACACAGATTCCACAAAAGATGAACAGGCGAAGGATGAGCCTGCGAAAGAAGAAAAGAAAGGCAAAACCTACACCGAAGATGACATCCAAAAACTCCTGGAAGAAAAGCGTCAGCAATGGGAGGATGAATCCAAAGAGGAAGAACGAAAAAAGAAACTCCCACCGGAGGAACTGGAAAAAGAAGAACAGGCAGCAAAAGACAAAGAACTAGAGAAACTACGGGCAGAACTCAATCAAAAAAAACTTAGTGAGGATGTCAGAAAAAAACTGGCAAAAGAAGGGTTACCTGAAGGGCTGGCAGATGTGCTGAATTACCAAGACGAGTCTACCATGACCACTCATCTTGAAAAAGTTACGGACGTGTTTAAAAAATGCCTGGAGGAAGCTGTCAACTACAAATTGCGTGGCAAGACACCTGCTGGGCTAGGCGGCGCGGCGAAAGCCGAAAACGCATTGCAGGACCAAATCGCACAGCGTATCAGAGGAGGTAAATAAATATGGCAAATACAATTGAATATGCAAAAGTATTTCAGAATGAACTTGACCGCGCAGCGGTGCAAAAAGCAACATCTGGCTGGATGGAACTTAATAGCGATATGGTCAAGTATAACGGCGGAAATGAAGTGAAAATTCCGTCCATCGTCATGGATGGTCTGGCAGACTATGATCGTGATAATGGGTTTGTTGACGGGACCGTAGATTTAAAATGGGAAACGCAGACCATGACCATGGATCGTGCACGGCGATTTACGATTGACGAAAATGACGTTGACGAAACAAACTTTGTCCTCACAGCGGCGACCATGATGGGCGAATTCCAACGGAAACAAGTGGTACCGGAGATTGATGCGTATCGTTATAGTACACTTGCTGCGAAAGGTATCACAGCAAAACATGCATCAGGGGGATACATCCCTACAGCAAAGGATATCTACAGCAAATTGCTCTATGATATTGCTCAGGTACAAGATGTTGTCGGTGATGATGAACCGCTTATCATTACAATGTCCATGACTGCTGCCATGATGTTAGATCTGGCAGATGAAACAAAAAAAATACTGGATACAAGTAATTTTACTAAAGGCGATGTGACGCTGAAGGTTAAATCACTGAATGGACAACATCCCATTATACGTGTTGGCGGCGGACGTTTCAAGACCAAATATATATTTAATGATGGGAAGACATCTGGACAAGAAAAGGGTGGGTTTGCTGCCGCCACAGACGCACAAGATATAAACTGGATTATTTGTCCGGCTGACACTGCTATCGCTGTGTCTAAAACAGACAATATGCGCATTTTTGACCCGAACACTTACCAGAAAAAACGGGCGTGGGCAATGGATTACCGCAAATTCCACGACCTCTGGGTGCCGAAAAACAAGGTCAATAACATATTTGTCAACGTGCAGCAGTCGTTGCCGACAGAAGGGTAAGGTGCATGATGATTACATTAGAACGCGATAATGTAGTAAAAATCAAAAATTCAGAGGCGGAGGCGGAACGTCTGGAAGCCATAGGCTTCCGGCGTGTAAAAGAAGAAAAAGTAGAACCAGAAGAAAGCGGCGGTGAGGAATATGACACCGGAGCAGATAAGCAGAATCGTGGAGGAAATAAGAAAGGCACTAAAGCTAAAGGATGAACAAATGGCGGAGGCGGAACTACACGCGCGGCGGGCGGTGAATGGAATACTCATTTATTGCTGCCGTGACGATCTTCCGCGGCAGTTGGAGAGCATCGCGGCACAGATTGCCGAAGATACGTTGCGTGCCGGACAGGTAGTACCTGTGGATGATAAAGTTGCCAGCGTATCACGTGGGGATACCAGTATCAGCTATAAGAACGGTACAACGGAATATCTTAAAAGTACAGAATTTTTGCGAGACTATCTCAGTATGTTGCAACGATTTCGGCGGATGAAGATTCCGCGCCCGGCAGAAAGGGCGTGATATCATGACTGAAGCAGATATTTTGGCAGCAACATATGACGACTGTTGCAATGTTTACAGACCAGTCATAAATACATTAGAAACGGGCGAAAGTGCGTTTCTGGATGGGTTGGACGGGCGGCTAGTATACAAGGATATTCCGTGTGCATTTGCCCGTCCCTCTGGTGGGAAACTCAATCGAACAGAGACAGTGGCGCATACACCTACCGACTACAGATTATTCACGCGACCGGAAGTTGATATACAACAGGGTGATACGCTGGAGATTACACAGTTAGGCAAAGTCACTGTGGCACAGGCAGGGTTACCGGACCGCAAGCCCTCTCACAACAATGTGCCACTGATATTGGATAGCGATACCGTATGAGTGGCAGCTATTACCGCATTGACGGGTTGGATGACATGGAAAAAAAGCTGCTGAAAATGATTCAGCAGGATTTTCCGGAGGAATTTAAACAGCTATTGCTTGACATGGCGCACGAAATCTGTAACCGCGCAAAGGAGCGAACGAAACGGAGAACGGGACGGCTACAGGACGCGTGGCGGGTCGGAAACGTCCATCAGCGCGGCAGTGAATGGGTAGTCGAGATTATCAATGAAGTAGATTATGCGGAGCCGGTAGAATACGGTCACAGGACACGCGGCGGCTCTTTTGTTCCGGGTCAGCATATGCTGGAATTATCTTTAGCGGAAGCTGCCGAACACCTACCGGGATATCTGGACGCGTGGATGAGTGATTTTTTGTCCAGACATGATATTTTTTAGGAGGCAGATGCCGTGATATACGAGGATATTAAAAACAGTGTCGTGCGTACGGTAAAGAGCATATATCCGGACATTTATGTGTTTTCGGAACAAATCAGCAAAACAAAAGATAATCCCCCAATTAAAGATTGGGTATTTATCGGACTACAGCCTGCCTCCTGTACAACTGCCGGACCGTATCACACAGACCATGCCGTACTATTGGACATTACCGCCCATCTGGACGGCGAAAAGAACGCGGCATATTGGGAGATGGCGGGCAAACTGGATAGTGCTATCCGTCCGATAGTCCGGTTTGATGATCGTGCTATCACAGTGGAAAATGTGGATATACGCATTAGTGATGGAATGTTACATTATGTGTTTACGTTGCGATTTCGTGATAGCCAATCAGTACCTGCACAGCCACCACTCATGGAATCATTAGAAATAGATGAAAAATGAAAGGAGCGAAAACATGGGATTACCAAACATTAATATAGAATTTATTGCGAAAGGTGCGACGGCAATCGTCCGCAGCGGGCGTGGTGTTGTTGCTTGTATTATGGCAGATGCCACAGAGGGCGGCGCGGCGTTTGCGACCTACACCAGCGTGGCTGATGTAGACTTTACCAAATACACCGAACAGAATTATACATACTTGCAGATGATTTTTGCGGGAGCGCCCAGCAAGGTCCACGTGGTTCGCGTAGCGGCGAAAACGCCGGACTATACGGCAGCGCTGAAAGTGCTAAAGGATATCAAGTTTAATTATTTGACGATACCTTCTATTGATGAAGAGGGCGTAACGGTGGTTACTGCTTGGATTAAGGAACAACGCGACCAGTACAAAAAGACATTTAAAGCGATCCTGCCAAACATAAAAGCGGACCACGAAGGAATCATCAATTTTACAACAGGTGGCATTGTCTCATCTTTTTCCCAGCAGACACTCACAGCAGCGCAGTATTGTCCGCGCATTGCGGGAGTATTGGCGGGACTGACGCTGGACCGCAGCGCGACTTACTATAAGCTGACGGATATTTCGGCGGCAGATACACCAGACGACCCAGACGCGCGAATTGATGCGGGCGAACTCATTGTCGTATATGACGGAGACAGCTACAAGCTGGGACGCGCGGTCAACAGCCTTACAACTTTTACAGGCGACAAAAGGGCAGACCTGGCGAAAATCAAAATTGTGGAAGGTATGGACCTATACCGGGACGACATCAGGCAAACGTTCGAGGACCGCTATGTCGGTAACTATATCAACGACTACGACAACAAGCAACTGTTCGTGGCGGCAGTTGGCAGCTATATCAAGCAGCTAGAGGGCAACGTACTGGACCGCAGCTATGACAATACGGCGGTGGTAGATGTGGAGGCGCAGCGCACCTATTTAGAGAGCAGCGGAACCGACACGACAAACATGGCGGACATTGATATCGCCAAAGCCAACACGGGCAGCCGCGTATTCGTTCGCAGCAACATTAAATTTGTTGACGCCATGGAAGATATGGACATGGTAGTCGACATGTAAAGGAGGCAGTAAAATGGCAGAGAAAATCAGGGGCAACCAAACCCTATCCGGTACATGGGGCGAGGTTTGGCTTAACGGCGACAAAATCCTGGAAATGTCAAAAATTGAGGTCAAAGTGACCGTCAACCGTGAAGATGTACAGCTCGGCATTGACGTGGATAGCAAGATGACTGGATTGGTTGGCGAAGGTACGCTGGCAATCAAGAAAGTATATACCCGAGCGGCGGACATTGTTGCCTCCTACGCTAAAGGCAACGATGTGCGCGGTCAGATTATCACCAAATTGGCGGACCCTGACGCAGTTGGCGGACAGGTGGAACGATATTCTATTGATAACGTCTGGTTTACCGAACTCATGCTGGCGCAAATTGAAAAAGGTGCCATTATTGAAGAAGAGTATCCGTTTGGGTTTACACCATCTGATATGGTTAATCTGGACGCTATTAAAATGAAATGAAAGGAATAGCAAACATGGATAAAAATACCAAGACAACCCTTGAACAGTTTACAAAAAAAGCACTGCAGCGTCTTCAAGATAAACGAAAATGTAAAACAGTCACGCTGTATGTGCCCAGTTTGGACGAGGAAATTGTTATTCGCAGTTTATTGAATACAGAAATTGTTGAATGCACAAGCATAGAGGATGAAAACGATCCAAATCGTTGTGATAGGTACGCTATCTATTTGGCATGTAAAAAACCTGATTTAAAAGCAGTTGCTGCAGAACTTAAAAAAGCAGGCGAAATTACCGAACCAATAGAAGTGGTAGATATTTTTGACATTAGTGAACAAACGCAGATTGCAACTGAGATCATGAAGCTATCCGGCGTGATTGGCACAAAGCCTGTAACAGTAATAGAACAGATAAAAAACTAATTAGGCGGGACTGGGAAGCCAATCTGCTACACTACTATACGCAAAATAGCAGTCATGGCGCTGAGGATATCCTCACTCTGGGACCGTACAGTAAGATTTTTTATGCCGCCTCCATGGAGGTGGCACAGGAAGACAAGGCACAGCAAATGCAGGAAATCTTTGGAGGTGGTATGTAGTGGGAGCAGTTAAAGGAGAACTCGGTATCAAAGACAGCGTGACGCCCGTACTGCAAACCATCTGCAAAGAGCAGAAGCGTTTTAGGGACGATGTCAAAAAGACGCAGTCCCAAATGAAGCAAGTATATGATAAGACCCACAAAGTCAATGTGGATACCACTGCGGCAACAAAAGCCGCCAGTAGTCTAAAATCTAAATTTGATACGATTAAAAAAGGAGTAACGGCAGCAGTTAAGCTGAAGGATAGTGCAACGGCAAAAATAAAGCCACTGGGTAACAAGCTGAAACAGATAGGCTCTTATGTTGGTAAGCCTGTTATTCATGTGGCGGTCAAAGGCGCGGAAGCGTTATCCAAAGTTGGAGCGGGTATTGCCAAAGTTGGAAAAGCTGCTGCTATCGGATTAGGAGCCGCAGCTGCTGCCGGAGGTGCGGCTCTTACTGCTTTATATTCTGGTAGTGAAGATGCTGCAAAAGACCAAATTGAGGCAGAGACAAAACTAGGTGCCGTGCTGAATAATGTCAAAAGCATACAAGCGCGCGGCGCCGGAGCGGCGGCAGACGCCAAAAAAAATCTAATGGGTGTCGCCAGCAGCCTACAACAGGTTGGAGTCATTGGCGATGAAGTTACATTGGCTGGGATGCAACAGCTTGCAACCTTCCAGCTATCGGATAAGGAGATACAGACCTTATCTGGTGGCATGACGGACCTGCTGGCACAGCAAAAAGGGCTTAATGCTACCCAGGAGGACGCGGTAGGCATTGGCAACATGATTGGTAAGGTTATGCAAGGGCAGACCAGCGCACTTTCTAGGGTCGGAATCACGTTTGATGAAGTCCAGGAAAAAGCATTAAAAACTGGCACTGCAGAACAAAGGGCTGCGGTGCTTGCTGAAATCCTCCAGCAAAATGTTGGAGGTGTTAATAAAGCACTTGCTGAAACAGACCAAGGTAAAATACAGCAAGTAAAAAACGCCTTTGGCGACATGCGCGAAGAAGTCGGCAAAGTAACACTATCACTCAAAGCAAAGTTGTCGACGGTCGTCATGAAAAACCTTCCGGTTTTACAAAAATTGGGAACAACGATTATGACATCCATTTCGAGGGCGGCGGACTATATCATGCCTGTGCTGGACAGAGTGATAGGATGGGCAGGTCCGGCACTCGAAAATATGCTGACAAAAATCGGCACTGGTACAAAAAATATAGGTTCCTTGTTCAGTACAATGTTTGGCAACATAGACACTGAAAAACTGCAGGAAACCATGGTACAATTCAGTTCATTTAAAACAACGGTATCGTCAAGCCTGCAGCAACTTGCGGGTGCAGTGGGTCCAGTACTTCAGACTGTAGTATCTTCAGTTCAAGATATGTTACCATCTATTATTCCAGTTTTGTCTACTGTTGTGTCATCTATTAGTGGTGTGTTATCTGCTGCTGCGCCCATCATATCTGGTTTGGTATCCGGTATTAGTTATGCGGTCACCACACTTGCTCCGGTTTTTCAAACAATATTTCAGTCAATTGGTGAAAAAGTCGGGTCAGTTGTGAGTTTTGTCGGCGAACGCATGGGTTTCATAACAAGTGTTATTAATTGGGCGGTGCCAATGGTAAGGGATATACTTTCCACCGCATGGACTGTAATAGGTCCGGTTATGGATATTGCAATCAGTACGTTCAAAATATTGTTTGCTGTTGTACAAAAAGTATTTCCGGGTATTAAGGCAGTTATAACAACAGTATGGAATGCAATCAAACCAATCATAGAAGGCATTGGCAGCGCTTTAAATACTGTCGCAAAAGGATGGAATTGGATTGCCAACAAGATATCGGGCGGCGGTGCTGACATAAATATTGGCAGCAATGCAAATGGAACACAGTCGTGGCGTGGCGGATTAACATGGGTAGGTGAACAAGGACCGGAGCTTATCAATCTACCACGCGGCACACAAATATTGTCTAACCGTGATAGCACCAAATACGTTCAGCAACAGGCAACTGTAGCACAGCCCGTTACAAAACTTGCACAGCCTGCAGCATTACCAATAAAATCAGCAACCTCAGAAGTACAATCTGGTATCGTAGGATTTTTGTCGGTACTCAAGCAGGGATTGATGCAAAGAACCAAAGCGCAACCTGTTGTACAGCGAATAAAAAATGTAGTAAATGTCGACAAGCCAGAGCAGTCAGACAAACCAGAGCCACAGGGTTCGACACCGCCACCACCGCTGCCATTTCCTTTCCCGTTTCCTCCATCTCCTTCCCCGCAGCCAAACGCTGCAGGTGCAACAGGAATGGTAGAGCGAATGAAAGGTGCAATCAATGTCACGATTGCCAAACTGGCGGACCAGATTATTGTCCGCGAAGACGCGGACATTGACCGGATTGGCGAGGCAGTAGCGCGAAAAATTGTCGAGGTCGCGGGAAACATGGCATAGGAGGAAGAAATACATGGGTAAAACAAGATTTATTGAAATCAGCCAGGATAACCACGCAGTGTCTCTGATCATACCAATCAATCCAAAAGATATAGAGTTTTCTGACACGGTAAACCACGAAAAAATAACACTATTGAATATTGGAGAGGTTTTGTTACTAGGTCACCGCGGACTAATCTCAACAGCAATAGATAGTTTTTTCCCATCTATACTATCCCCATTCTATCGTTTTGCAGACCGAACACCGGCTGAATATATCAAGACATTGCAAACGATGGAAAACAATAAAAAGCCTGTTCGAGTGATCGTATCTGGTACAGAAATCAATCTTGCCATGGCAATTGATAAGTTCACGCCACGGTATGTGGAAGGAGATCAGGACATTTACTACAAACTTGAGATGACCGAATACCGTTTTCTAAATGTCCCAGCGCAGCAAGTGACAGTAGTACAACAACAGGACAACGGTCTGCAAGAGCGCCCGGATACGGCGCCACAACCGACAAAGTACACGGTCAAAAGTGGTGACAATCTCTGGAATATCGCCAAACGCTACTATGGGGACGGTAACTTATATACTATTATCTACGATGCCAACAAGGCTCTCATCGGCGGCAATCCATCGCTGATATATGCTGGAACGGAGTTGATAATTCCATGAAACTATTAGTTGGTGATGCAAACCTCATCTTCCTTAAAAATATTTCAGAATATGTAGAAAAAATCACATGGTCTGGGGATACCAAGCAGGTGGCGCGTAAGCTACAGTTTACGGTGGTACATAATCCTTATGACGCTATCATGCCGCAGGTTCTGCCCCGTATTGGGGACAGGGTGCTACTGCAGACTGATGAGGGCAGCACAATCTTTTTCGGGCTGGTTTTTGACGACGACCGGACAGGATCATCCCGTGTGGTATCCTACCTTGCCTACGATATGATGTACTACGTTAATCAATCAGATGTCAACAATGTGTATGAGGGGCTGGTGGAGGATGTCACACGTAACATCCTTCGGGATGTCGGCGTTCTGGAGGGCAGCATCGCCCAAACAGGTATCACCGTCTATATGCCCTGCATGGGTAAAAAAGCATACGAGGGTATCATGATGGCATATACTCAGGCGGCGCGGCAAAACGGCAAAAAGTATATTCCAGTCATCACAGACATCAATCATGTATCTATAGTTGAAAAAGGCACCCTGTGCGGCGTAGTGATAGATGGAAGCTACAATACTATAGAAGAAAGCTACAAACAGACGTTGCAGCAGATGGTGAACAAAATCGTGATTACCGACAAAGACGGTAATATTTTAGATTTTGTGCAGGATTTCGATACCCAGATTAATGGGACTGTTCAAAAAGTATTGAAACAAGAGGATAACAAAGATGTATACGCCGAAGCGCACAACCTGCTCAATGGTATAGACCAAACCGCCAGTGTCACGGCAACCAGCGACCCCTGTGCTGTGTCCGGCTACTCTATCTTGATACAAGATTCCGTGACCGGACTATACGGTCAGTTTTATATTGAGAGCGACACCCACACTTTTTCAGGCGCAAAGGAAGAAATGCAATTGACGTTGGCGTTTGAAAATTTGATGGATGAAAAAGAACTCGAAAAGAAAAAAGAAGAAACCAAAGCCGATGATGAAAAACAGAGATGACGGAGGTGGAACCATGGCAGAGCGTTGGGCAAGTAATATTATAGAAGCAATTCGGGACAGTTCGGGAGGTTCGGCGGCGCAAGACAGCGGAATTATGACTGCAACCATACAATCCATCAATCCTCTGTCCATCAAAACACATGATACTGTCATATCGAAGAATCTATACGTCAATCCATGCTATATACTGGAATCGGAGCGGATTGCGCAGTTATTTCAGTCCGCTCCCGCGCCGCCGGAACTATTTGATTTTTTAAAGCAATACCATGATATGGCAGTGCTGCACATAGGTGATACCGTGGTGGTTAAACAGTCCGGTGTTTCCTTCTATATTCTAAGCAAGGTGGTGCGAGCATGAGTATCCTTCCGTTTATAGATTCGGCTGCAGTCGCTGCAACCGAAGAAAAAAAAGAACTACCACTATTTAAGGAATACGCCTATGACTTTGAAAATAATTGTTTGTTAAAAAAAGACGGGAAAACCTATCTTGTTGAAGGCAATGAGGCACTTGAAATCTGGATATACAAAGCGCTTTATACGCAACGTTACCGATACACCGCCTATTCACGCACATACGGTAATGAAGCAGAGCAGCTGATTGGCAAGACGCTGCACAGCGATATTGTATTGTCGGAGTTGCGGCGGTATATCACGGAGGCACTTATGGTAAATCCATATATTACGGGAGTCGACAATTTCAACTTTGTGCAAGATGGCAGCAGCGTGACTGTACATTTTGGTTGTACCACGGTGTACGGTAGTATGCAGATTTCAGCGCAGCAAAAAGGGGTGATGATGTAATGGACTGGTCTTCAAATGGTATTTTACAGCGCATAAAAGATGGATTAAAACTCCCGTCCAGCACCATTGAGGGGACGTTTTCCATGGACAACGCAAGTGCGGTCGCCGAAGAGATTGCACGGATGATTGCCATGGAAGTCCAGACGATACCGGATCGATATTTTATAGATACGGCAGCAGGTGCAGACCTGGACCGCGCAGCCTATGACCTGCAATTACCACGCAACCAGGCACGGGCAGCGGTTGGTACATTGGTGTTTTCTGGTTCAGCTGATACCATCATCCCAGCCGGGACAGTAGCTTATGCGGATAAAGTAGGATTTCAAACACAGATGGAGACAGCTATAGCAGAGGATGGTACATGCCGCGCACCTGCTCATTGCATTTCTGCAGGAAGTGCCGGAAATGTTGCAGCGGGTACGGTGGACACGCTCCGTCCAACGATTAGCGGCGTGTCCGTTACCAACGACCAGCCGTTTACTGGCGGCACTGACACGGAGACGGACGACCACTACCGCACGCGGCTTTTACAGCGCTTACAGCGTCCTATCACGGGTGGGAATATAGCCCATTATGAACAATGGGCACTGGAGGTGCCGGGCGTTGGGGACGCCAAATGTTTGGATTGCTGGGCAGGTGGTGGTACAGTCAAGGTGATCGTGTTGTCGGATGATAATGGTATTCCAGATGATACTATTATTCAAAATGTCAAAAAGTACATAGAGGACAACCGCCCCACAGGTGCACAGGTGACCATTGCTCCTGCTGATTCGGTTGATGTATCAATTACTGCAGCGGTTGACCTTGCCGACGGATACAGTGCCGCTGACGTGCAACAAGCAGCAGCGGAAGAAATCCGCAAATATCTAATATCTTTACCATTTAGGACTGCTGCCGTATTAAGTTATTACCGCGTGGCGGATATCATATTCGGTGTCGCAGGCGTCCAGGATATCACGGACCATACCGTCAACGGTGGTAAGGTGTCGCTGCATAAAGAGCCTGGACAGTTTTATAGGCTACAGGAGGTGCGTATCAATGGCGGTCAATGATAGGTCCATGCTGCCAGCGCATACGCTCGCCATGACCGACATGGCAGACCTTCTCCAGACAGAGCAGGCGGAACTTGACCGTGTGGCGGCGCATATCCAGGACCGGGCGGCACAGTTACACATTCACAGTGCGACGACCGAAATACCGCGCCTAGAACGGATATATGGCGTCCCAGTCAACAACACAGTGCCGCTGGAGCAACGGCGGCAGACCTTAATCATCCGTAAGAACATGAAGCAGACCAACCGCCCACGCGACTTGCAGGATATCGTCCGGATTATGACAGGATATGATTCGGACATCATAGAGTATTTCGCGCGGTATTACTTCCTGGTTTCGGTGCACGTCCCGCCCGGTGCGCCAACTGATCAACTGGCGTCAATTATCCCCGTGCTGCATGATATCCGTCCGGCGCATTTATTGTTTGGCGTTGCGGCAGCGGTTGAAACGGACAACATCACCAGCCAGTTCACGGTTAATGTTCCTGTGTTTGGCGCCGCCACCCGTATCTATAACTTTGGCGCGGATATATACTTTTTTGATGGGCGGCGCAAATTTGACGGGACATTTCCATTTTTATCCCAGCCTACGAAATGCGCCCATGTAGTGCGTATCAATATGAGTATGTCAATCAATAATACACAGCAGCTACAGGCGCAACTTGCCAAGATATCGGCTATTAAGTTCAACGGCGGATATACATTTGACGGCGGCGTAAAATTTGCCGCCGAACAAGAGGAGGAAGACCTATGAATGCAACCAAAACACATACCGCAACCAGGCGAATCAACCTGGCAAAGATAACATCCGGCACGGTATCCACCATACCTAAAATTACGCACATGGCATTCGGCGATGGCGGATATAACCACGACACAGGGCAAATTATTCCGCCCGATGGTAACGCAACCGCTCTCAATCATGAGGTAGGACGTTATGCCCTTGAATCAGTAACCTATCCTATTCCGACTACTGTGAGGTATGTAGTAACCATCCCGGAAAACGAGTTGGTGGGGATTGCAATATCTGAAATTGGATTGCTGGATGAAAACGGTGACTTGTGTGCGATACAGAATACCTTACCGAAGTATAAAGATAATGGTATTTTGTTCGCTGTTACAGTGGACGACGAATTTTAGGAGGTGGAATCATGGCAAACTATATTATACCGGATAACCCAACATATAACGCTGCTATTCGGGCGTTAGAACAGGGTGATGCTGTGGATGCTGAAAAGGTGGTAAATCCACTTATACAACAGATTGTATCAAATGTTGCCGCGGTGAAATCGCAGTCAGATATCGAAACCGGAATAGTGTCTCTCACCAATACAGCACAGTATCCATTCAATAATAGTATGGCAACGGTAGCGCTTGTGCAGAACCGCAGAACGCTGGATTATATCGTTATTTTTGATGTAATAAGCTGTGTAGGGTACACTGGTACAATAGAGTTTTATGACAAACAATTAAATGGTTTCAAGGTGCGCTATGATGGAGCGGCAACAGCGGCGGAAATCAAATACTATGTGATTGGAGGTATGGAAAATGCAAGTGATTAATAAAAACGATGGTTCTAAAATACCATATAAATTGACAAAAACAAAAATATCATTTAATGATGGTGAACTCACACTTGATCTCGAACGGTATCGGCGGGACTGGGATGTAACAATTGATATTTGTCGGAACAAGGATAATATGCTGGTAATCGGTACTGGAACCGGATTATATTATGTGGCACAAATCGTTATACCAGCCGCACAATATGAATTGTTGGAAGAGCCTATAGATAATGCGGCTGATGAAGAAAACAGAACATCAGAACAGTTGAATGTGTTACCATTAGATACAAGTCAAGTGATTCTATACCTTTGGGAGGTGTAATAATGGAACATTTTGACCTTGCAAATTTAGCAGTGCAGTCCCTTGCGCCCAATAATGTCTATCTATATGATGATGTAGGATTGCCAAGTCTTATGGTTCGTATTCCAAAATTCTACTTAGATGAAGTTATAGACGGTGCGCCACATACGCCCCATCCAGCATTTATTGTACAAGATACAGAAATACCGGAAATTTATGTGTCAAAGTATCAAAATATGGTTTATAACAACCGAGCATATTCGCTTCCAGGCATTACACCAAAGACTGTTTTTAAACCGATTGAGGCGTATAGTTATGCAGAAAACAAAGGAACAGGTTGGCATGTGATGACAAACGCTGAATGGTCTGCAATTGCTTTATGGTGCGTAAAGAACAGTACCTTGCCACACGGGAATAGTGATAATGGTAAATCATATAGATTCCCACATGAACATGGGATGCTTGTTAATCCCACAGCCTATACGAAACATACTTTAACTGGTACGGGTCCAGTCACATGGTCACACGACCACACCATTGCTGGCATATATGATCTTAACGGCAACTACGCTGATTTTGTTGCTGGAATATACCACAAACGTGGAATTATTTATGTTATGCCAAATAATGATGCGGCGCTGGGGGCACAAATTGATAAAACAATAAGCAGTGATATGTGGCACATGATAGATGGAGATGGTTCGCTTATTAAAACGGGGGGCAATCCATGGAGGTATAGACGCTCTAGTAGTGCCGATTATCATATGATGTTAAGCGTAAATCATAGTTACGATGAAGGTCCCGCTCAAAGTGCATTCTCGGAGATTGTTGTATCATCTGGTTTAACTGTGCCGGATATCTTTAAAAATTTGGCGTTATATCCAGCTAACCCTAAAGAGGATTATGGAGACTTAGACGGCGAAGCGTATATATACATAGTCGATTCAACGCCAACGTATTTCACTCGTGGTGGCACCGCTTCTGGAAAAAATAAATGTGGTATATTTAACATTGGGACAGGTTCAAAAGATGATAATGTAGCAATGAGCAACACAACTGCTTTTCGTGCTGCATATATAAATATTTAAGGGGTGATGATTGTGAAAGTATGTATTGACGCAGGACACGGTGGCAAAGACCCTGGCGCGGTTGGTTCAACGGTAGAAGAAAAATGGGTTGCGCTGGACGTGACGATGCGGGTAGCAGTAAAACTACAGAATAGTGGTATTGATGTAGTTATGACACGAGATAGTGACCAGTTTGTAGCCTTAGATGACAGGGCAAAAATTGCAAATAGTAAAGGTGCAGATATCTTTATCTCTATTCATTGTAATAGCAGTTCACCAGAGGCGTGTGGAACCGAAGCGTGGGTCTTCCCACGTGAGGATAAAGACCACCGCCTTGCAGATTGTATATTACAAAAGATTGTGGAACGTACAGGATTCAAAAATCGCTACACCAAGCAAGATAATCTTGCTGTGCTGCGACTTACTAAAATGCCTGCTGTTCTTGTAGAACTGGGATTCATCAGCAATCCACAGGAGGAACAAATCATGAAAACATATGACTATCAGGATCAGGTTTCCACAGCAATCGTAGAAGGCATCAAACTATATGCAGGTATTCCATTAGAGATGACCAATCAGTACAGCTATGACGATACCGTCAATAACATGGTGATAGACGGTGTCACAACCACAGACAATATGGCATACTGGGAGCAGGTTCTGGCAGGCAATACTTCTGCCCGTGCCGATTATATTCGATCTATTTTAAAAAGATATCAAGATTTATTGAGGAGATGAAAAATTATGGATACATCACAGGCAATTACGCTAATTCTGCTGTTCGCAACATTGGTGCAATTTTGCGTAGAAATTATTAAAAAGATTGTTGGAGAACGCATTATGGCATACATACCAGCACCCGTCTGGTCACTTCTGTTTGGCGTGATATTTGCTTTTACTTTCCGGTTGGATGCGTTTTCTATACTGGGCTATGCCGCCCAGTATCCTCTGGTATCTACGGCGGTAACCGGACTGATTTTATCAGCCGGAGCAGCACCGATTCACGAATTCGTGGAAAAAATCCGTTCTTCACGGATTGATAAGTAAATCTAACAATCCTACGCATGCCCCTAAAACATGTGAAAGGATATGTAAAGATGGACAGTTTTATCGGCTGGTTAGGTGGTAAAAAATTATTAAGGGACAAAATTCTAGGAGAGTTTCCGCAGGAAGAAGTGAAAAAATATGTCGAGGTATTTGGCGGAGCAGCATGGGTATTATTCCGAAAAATTTGTCCGGGAAGTAAATGTTTAGAGGTATACAACGATATAAACAGTGATTTAGTAAATCTATTTCGGTGTGTGAAATGCCACTGTAGTGAGGTTCAAAAAGAGTTGTCATTTATGTTGAATTCAAGGGAGCAGTTTGCTGATTATCGCGCACAAATGGCAGGTGGTGGTTTGACAGATATTCAACGTGCCGCACGTTTCTTTTTCCTTATAAAAGAGAGTTTCGGCAGCAAATATAAATATTTTGCTTCAAGCGGTGGTAAAAATGTGGTAGACATTATTCCTTATTTAACGGAGGTACAGCAGCGGCTTAAACGTGTAGTCATCGAACATAAAGATTTTACAGACATTATACGGCTTTACGATAGTTCGACCACATTATTCTACTGCGATCCACCGTATTATGGTGCGGAACGAGAGTATAATGTATCATTCACTATACATGACCATATGCTGCTGCGAGACAGTCTAAAGGACTTGACAGGACGTTTTATTTTATCATATAATGATAACAGCACCATACGTCAGATGTATGAGGGATATAATATAACAACTATATCCCGTTCAAATAATCTGTCAAAGGGTGTTCGTAAAAACGCCTATCAAGAAATAATTATTAAAAACTTCTAATGGTTATGTTTGACAACTGACAATTTTAAGTATATAATATTATAAACTAAAAGATTGTCTTGCTATGTTCCTACGATAAAATAACGTAATGCGTTATTTTCTAACAAAAACCACTATAATTCCATTATTTGTTGTACAATGACATACAGGGGCATGCATATGATTAAAATTTGTTTATCACGTATTTTGGGTGAACAACGTATCAATCAGGCAGAACTCGCCCGGCGAACTGGTATCAGACCAAGCACGATAAATGAATGGTATCATGATTTTGTCGAACGAGTAAATTTGGAGCACCTGGACAGAATTTGCGAAGTATTACAATGCGAAATTACTGACATTATTGAGAGGACTCCAAATAGCAAAAACCATTAAAAAAACGGGCGTTTATTTGGCTTTTTCCAGCCGTTTAAACGTCCGTTTTTTTTATAGAATTTTCTCATTTTATATGCAAAATTTTCTCATTTTGCGTGCAAAGCTACATCAAACGAGATTATAAGGAGTTATCAATATATGAAAGAAAAAATATATAACCTATTTACCAATCCCAGTGACATGACTGCTGAACAAATTCTAATGAATATTGCGACGGCGGCGGCACTTGGACTGTTTATCTTCATTTCCTACTACATATCTCACCGCGGCACTATCTATAGTAAAAAATTTAATGCTTCTCTCACGATTCTAACAGTGCTGACAAGCACTGTTATGACAGTCATCGGCAACAATATTGCATTGTCGCTCGGAATGGTCGGCGCGCTGTCCATTGTCCGGTTCCGTACTGCTATTAAAGATTCGCGGGATACGGTATATATTTTTTGGACTATCATTGTCGGCATCTGCTGTGGTGTAGGCGATTATCTTGTGGCAGGCATCGGAAGTGCAGTTACCTTTTTTGTGATTCTGGTACTTGGCTTCATTAAAAGCGATCATAGGATGCTGCTTATCGTGCGTGCCGCACGTAGTAAACAGGCGCCTATTAAAGCGCAAATCTATAAGATATTCCATACAAAGGCGGTTCTCCGTGTGGAAAATACGACAGAAGACACCGTGGAACTTATCTACGAACTAACACAAAAAATGCTGCAAAAAGCGGAAAAACAAACGCCCGATATCACCGCCGGTATCTATGCGCTTGGAAATGTCGAATATGTAAACATCGTCATGCAAAACGATGAAGTGTCAAATTAAACCATGTTCAAAAAACAATGCAGGAGGTAAATAGATGAAATACAGAGTTTGGGGTATCATTGCCTGTGCACTCATGCTGCTCATTTCTGCGATAAATTTGCCTCTTTTATTGACGGCGGATACCGGACGCTATCATCAACATTGGGAGGCAGAGCCGAAACAACCATGCTCCCATACGGACAATACCTTTTGCACACATTTACCGCTGATAACCATTCATACAGACGGTGTGGAAATACCCGGAAAGGCAATCGTGGAAGAAGGTAAAACGATCGGATATACAACCGCGGCTGACGGCAGCGACCGAATCCGTGCCAAGCTGTCGGTGTTTGATAATAAAACAACCAACAACCACCCCACTGATGTTCCTGCTGTTACCAGCGATATATCCATTCATGTGCGCGGCAATTCCTCTCGCACCTATGATAAATTGGGCTATCGCATCAATCTGATTGATGAAAAAGGAGGAAACAATCCACAAAGTCTAATCGGAATGGACGCCCATCATGAATGGGTGCTGCACGGTCCGATTTTGGACAAGACACTGCTTCGTAATTATATGTGGTATAATATTGCCGGCGAGATTATGGACTACGCTCCCAATGTACGCTTTTGTGAATTGCTCCTTGACGGTGAATATATGGGCGTTTATGTATTGGTCGAAAACATCACGGCAGGCAAAAACGGAAGCCGCCTAAATCTGACTGTTGATGCAAAAGATAATACCTTTACCGGCTATGTATTGTTACTTGACCGTCCGGATAACGTGGAACATAACCATCTGAAAAGTTTTACCACTTATACGCTCCGCACAAACCTGAAATTGGAAATTGTATATCCTGGTACGCCTAATCTAACGCCCGAAATATTAGAAGGAATCAAACAAGATTTTTCCGCTTTTGAAAAATCACTCTATTCCTATGATTACGACAATAACCAATATGGGTATGAAGAATTAATTGATGTAGATTCTTTTGTAGACTATCTTCTCATAAACGAGTTTACCTGTAACTATGATGCCGGCTGGTTATCCACTTATATGTATAAAGATATCGACGGTAAGTTCCGCATGTGTATTTGGGATTTTAACTCTGCCTGTGACAACTATCAGCAATCTATGATGCAGCCCGGACATTTTGAACTTCAAAATTGTTTGTGGTACTTTATGCTGACAAAAGATGAAAACTTTACAAAACGTTGTGTCGAGCGTTATCATGAACTTCGCAAAACCTATTTCAGCGAGGACTATCTTAACCGTTATATTGACAGCACTGTAGATTATTTAGGCGCCGCGATAGCGCGAAACTATGAAAAATGGGGATATTCCTTTGAAGAAAGTCATGATTTGTTAAAACCTATCGAACGCAATCCACGTTCCTATGAAGAAAGTCTTGCGCAGCTCAAGTGGTTTATTTCGTATAGAGGTTCCTGGCTGGACGAAAACATAGAATCTATCACGCAATATTCCGCCGGGTCAAAGGTGAAAAAGTTTAATGAAAATGCAAACTAAATCGTTTCAGCAGGAGGATTCATGAAAAAGTTTTTAATCATTTTGTCGTCTGTTGTGGCATTGGCTCTGGTCTATGACGCCATTTATTTCCGGCTCGGATGGTATATTGATTTTCAGCCTGCCAAAGCAGTTACCACCTTTGTCAAAGCAGATGGCGATAAAATATATATAGACAAGGGAAACGGATATGAACCCTTTGAAATTCGCGGTGTGAATCTTGGCTCCGGTGCGCCGGGCGCATGGTCTACCGATTTTGCAATCGACAAAGAAACCTATCTTCGCTGGTTTCAATATATCAAAGAAATGGGCGCCAACACGATTCGTATCTATACCATTCAACAGGACGTTTTTTACAAGGCGTTTTACGAATATAATAAAAACAATCCTGACCCACTCTATTTGATTCATGGCGTATGGGTAAACGACTACATACAAAATTCCCACCGCGATGCCTATAGTAAGGAATTTTACGATACTTTTTTAAATGATTGCAAAACCATGCTGGACGTTGTGCACGGCAATAAAAAAATTGCGTTGAACAGTGTATCAAGCGCCGGTTCCGGCAGTTATCTAAAAGACGTCTCTCCTTGGGTCATCGGCTATATTTTGGGCGTGGAGTGGGAAGATCTTACGGTTGCTTACACAGACGATCTTTATGCGGGCAAAGACGGTTATACCTCTTATCAAGGGAAATATATGTATACCACGCAAGACGCCTCCCCCTTTGAAACGCTGCTTTGTAAAGTCGGCGACAAAGTGGTTGAATATGAATCTTACCGCTATAAAACGCAAAAACTCATTGCTTTTTCCAACTGGCCGACCACTGATCCTTTTGAATATCCTGAACGAATCAAAAATTTCTTTATGAAATGTGCCTATGTGGATGCGGAACATATTAAAACCTATGACACATTTCTTGCCGGACAATTTGCCTCCTACCATGTGTATCCCTATTATCCCGACTATCTCACCTATATTGACGATTGGTCACCGTTTGGAATCGCAGATAAATCGGCCTATATCAATGCAAAAGGGCAACTCAGCACCTACCGCGCCTATCTTGCCATGCTCACAACCCACCATACCATGCCCGTGGTTATTTCGGAGTTCGGCGTTTCCACCGGACGCGGAATGGCGCAAAGGGATGCAAACACCGGAAGAAATCAGGGCAACATGTCCGAACAGGAACAGGGTCAAGCGCTTATTGACTGTTATGAGGATATTATGGCGGCAGGCTGTGCCGGCGGCTGTGTATTTTCGTGGCAGGATGAATGGTTCAAACGCACATGGAATACGATGTATGCAGTGGATTTGACAAGAACGCCCTATTGGTCGGACTATCAGACCAACGAGCAATATTTCGGCTTATTATCCTTTGACCCTGGCACCGAAAAATCTGTTTGCTATGTGGACGGAGATATTTCTGAATGGACAGAATCGGATTTGGTCGTTCAAAACGGCGGCATGTCCCTTTCTGTAAAATATGATGAACGGTTCCTCTATTTCCTGATTCATAAACCGAACCTCAACCTTGAAACCGATACGCTTTATATTCCTTTGGATATCACGCCCAAAAGCGGCAGCCTTTATTGCAAGGAACAAAATCTTTTATTAGACCGTGCGGCAGATTTTTTAATTGTGCTGCACGGCAGAGAAAACAGCCGTGTTTTGGTGCAGGAACGTTATGAATCGCTGCGTTCAACCTATGCACAGCAAGCTTATGATTTTGATACCTATATCGCGAGCAACATACCTGATATTGACTCGCCGCGTTTCCTGCCAATTCAGATGATTCTGCAAACCGCTACGGTACTTCTCTATAACGATAATTTGGCAAACTCAGAGGTCTTTGAGACCGGAAAACTCAAATATGGCAATGCCAATCCGTCCAGTCCTGCGTTTGACTCTCTCGCCGACTATATCTGCAGCGGAGACTATATTGAACTGAAACTGCCGTGGCAGCTTTTGAATTTCTCCGACCCGTCGCGTATGATAATTCATGATGATTATTACAACGGCAACTACGGTATAGACTATATCAAAATCCATGAACTGTATTTCGCGCTGACAGATGGTAATTCCGGCGGGCGGATACCGTTCTCCTCTTTCAAACTGAAAGGCTGGGGCAACCGGATAAGCTATCACGAACGTCTGAAAAGTTCCTATTATATGCTGCAACAATTATGGTCATAGCAGTACGCGGATAGGCATAAGAGAGTCGAATCTCATGCCTAGACAAACGAAAGCCGAATACGGTTGCGCCATGCAGTGACCGCAGGAGATTCAACTTTTGTTTGTCTCACCAAAAGAAAGGGTTCTCACAATGAACATAGAAAAAATGATTTACGTCTATCTTGTCATATGCGTTGGCATGATTTTATTTAATATCGTCAGTGCATTCCTCTCCCGCCGCAGGGACAAAAGGATTCTTCGGGTCAGCAATGGTTTTGAGGACAGAATCCGCAGTGAACTGATATGGCTGGAAACGCACAGTGCTGTGCACAGCGCACACAAAAACTATCTTTCCGGAAAACTCAAACGCATCAGCAACATGCGTGCTTTTGATGCAGCGCTTGAAAAAAAACATCTTGAAAATCCAACGCTTGTCCGAAAATATCTCTATTCCATTGGCAGTGTGTTTGTATCTCTTTCTATCGAATATTGCAAAAAAGATTCTATGGAAGCGGCATATTTCCCCTATATCATCAAAAAATATAGAATTTTGTCAGACCGTCCGTTTGACGCTATGATTGATATATTGTTCCGGCTTCTCCATGAACCGAGCATCTATTGCAGGGAAAACGCTATGCAAGCGCTCTATACTATCGGAGACGCTTCCTGCATTGTAAAAGCATTAAAAATCATAGACAATGAAAATAAATTCTATCATAGCAAACTGTTGACGGATGGACTATTAAATTTTGCAGGAAATACGCAGCGACTCAACGCTGCACTGTGGGAAACATTTGAGGATTTCTCGCGTGAGATGCAAATCACGCTGCTGAACTATTTCCGCTTTAGTTCCGGAGACCATTGCGAAGATATCCTGCGGCTTATGAAGGATACATCGCAGGACGATGAACTCCGGTTCGCCTGCATTCGCTATTTCGGTAAATACCGCTATGAACCGGCATATGAATATTTATTGCTTTATGCGAACAGCAGAACCGATATGCGCTGGGAATATGCCGCTATAGCATCTTCTGTTTTGGCTTCCTATCCTTCTGAGAAAACAGTGGAAATTTTAAAATCAAATTTATATCACCGCAACTGGCATATCCGGTTCAATTCCGCGCAAAGTCTTGAACGGCTGGGATTGACTTATCTGGATTTGATTGATGTTTTGGAAGGACATGACCGCTACGCCTCCGAAATTCTCCGGTACCATTTTGATGTTCGTGATATGATACGCGCAGAAAAGGAGGATGCATCCATATGTTAGAAACGCTTAAAGTATTCTTGGATTGGACCGGCTATTTCTTTATCGCCTATCTCATTGGATATTCAACCTTCCTTTTTATCTCGCTTGTTGTCGGCTCTCTTGAACTGTATAAACTCCGCCGGCGTGAGTTGATGAAAAACATTCTCCCGCAGGACTATTATGTTCCGATTACCATTATCGTACCTGCCTATAATGAAGAAGTTACTGTGGTGGAAAACGTCAAATCTCTTTTGCAGCTTGAATATCGCTCCTATGAGATTATTGTAGTAGACGACGGTTCCACAGACAATACATCCAAAAAGTTAATTGAAGCGTTTGACCTGCGCCCCGTTCACTGTCCGATACGACGGCAGCTTCCCTGTCAGCCGGAAGAATTTGTCTATGAGTCCCGCTTGCAAAAGGTACCGCTGACGCTCATTCGTAAACGAAACGGCGGAAAAGCAGACGCGCTGAATATGGGTATTAACGCCTCTACATTTCCGTATTTTATTTGTATTGACGCCGATTCTTTTCTGCAATATGACTCCCTGCGCCGCATTGCACAACCTATTCTGGAAAATGATAATGTGGTTGCCGTCGGCGGTATGGTGCGCATTTCCAATGCAGTCGAACTGGAAAACGGACGGCTCAAAAAATATCGTATGCCGCGTAATATCTTGGCTTGTATGCAAGTTTTAGAATATGCCCGTTCTTTTTTGGCGTCCAGAATTCTGTTTGATAAATTCAACGGTTCGCTTATCATTTCCGGTGCGTTCGGACTGTTCAAAAAAGAGACGGTCATAGCGGCGGGCGGTTATAGCAATGAAACAATCGGCGAGGATATGGAATTGGTGGTCAAGCTGCATGAATATTGTACCATGAACCATATCAACTACAGTATTCGATATGCCAGCGACGCCATCTGCTGGACGCAAGTACCCGAAAACTTGCGTGATTTGTGCCGGCAGCGCAAAAGATGGCATTTGGGATTGTTTCAGAGCATGTTTGCGCACCGCAAAATGTTTTCCAATCCCAAATTCGGTGCAGTCAGCTTCATATCCTATTTATACTTTTTGATTTATGAGTTGTTTTCACCGTTTATTGAAATATTTGGCGTTATCACTATGCTTTTGGCGTGGGCAACCGGTTTATTGCATGTTCCGTTTATGATTATGTTTTTCCTGATATATGCCGGATTCAGTTCCATTCTCTCGCTTTCGGCATTCTTCTCACGCCTCTATACAACAGATATGAAAATTTCGTTTATAGACGGCGTCAAGGCTGTTTTACTATGTTTCTTTGAGCTAACCTGTCTGCGGTTTATCCTTGCTTGGGTACGCTCCACCGCGTTTATTGGCTATCGCAAAAAGAAAACACAATGGGGTCGTATTGAACGCAAAAAATCAAGCTGCATTAAAAAGCGTGTCTGGCTATGATACCGAAAAATCGGAAAGGAGATTTTTATGGATATTACACATTTGAAAAAGGGATTTTGGGGATATAAAAAAAGCGATGTATGTGAATATATCGCAAAAATGAACGAAGAATTTTCCCTGAAAATGATGGATACCATAACAGCACACGAACAGGCAGTGCAGGAATTCAATGAAAAAATTGCGCGGCTTGAGCAGGAAAACGCAGCTTTTTATGCAGAACGCGACCGTGTGGCGGAAGTGTTGACCGATGCAAAAATGTATGCAGTAGAATTGAAGCAAAAAGCAAATGCTGAAAACGCAAAGTTTCTGGAAAAAAATCTGGAATGCGCCCATGAACTGCAAAAACGAATCCGTGAATGCAGTACCAGCATCCATGATGTACGCGATAGCATTCAGCAATTGCTTGATATATTTGGTGATCATTTGTCTGAGAAAAGCGAGGTGCTTTCAGAACCGCAACACTTTTCTCCGGTCACTCGAAAAAAAGATTAAAAAGGGTGGATATCAAAATGAACAACCGTAATATGGGGTTCGTCAGAACCATATATATCTATATCTGTATTATCGTGCTTTCTATGTTCCTTGCTGCTGTTCATTCGTTTGCTTCTGAATCCACCGTTTATGTGGCAGGAAACGCCGATATGTATCCGATAGAATATTATGACGATAAGAGCGGACAGTTTGCCGGTCTCATGCCGCAGCTCTATGCAGTGATTTCTGAAAAAACCGGTTATACTTTTCAGTATTTAGAGGATAGCAGTCCCCATGCACAGGCGCGTCTGGCAAAAAACGGGCAGGCAGATATCATATCCGCCTATTTGGAGGGAGCGATTGACGAGCAGTATATAAAGGCGCCGCAGTTCGTTTCCAACATTACAATTGACGGCAGAGAACGGCGGGTCTGTTTTGCATTTTCTAACATTGCCTCTGAAGAAATCGTATCAAAGGTTTCCGCTGCGTTTTCCGAGATATCTGCAGAACAAAAACTTACGTTTCTCTCGTCCTATACAAGGGAATACGGCGGTGTGAACCGAATCCATATATTGTTGATATATATTTTAGGTGGTATTTTATCAGTTGTTTTGCTGACAGCGGCGGTGCTGGCAATCCATTTTGGGAGAAAGCGGAAAGCTGCGCAAGACGACCTGATGATACATCCCCAATATGGTATCGGAAATGACAACTATTACATTTATTGCTATGACAATCTTATTTCCGATAAAAGCAAAAGTCTATACTATCTTGCCTATATTGCCTTTGATGAAGAAACCTTCAACCGGCGGTACGGCGGAAGCGAAAGCCAAACGGTTCAGCAGTATGTGGCAGCGTTTTTAAATCAAAAAACCGGCGCCGCAGAATATCTTGCATTGGTAAATGCCGGCGTGTTTGTTTTTCTCTATCAAAGCAGCAATAAACCAAAGGCAGAAGAACGAATCAAGCGTATCATGGACGAACTGGACGTCTATCTTAGTCAATTCAAAAGTGAATATACGAATCTCTTTTCCGCCGGCGTTTGTGCGCTGGAAGAAAACATGGACTGTGACAGCGAATCCGCTTTCTACAACGCAAAACAAGGATATCTCCACGCGGTGGGTCACAAACTGAACTTTTCTTTCAGCACGCAAACCCTCGTCGCAGAAACACATCAGAATGAACGCCTGCATCACCGTATCACGCAGGCAATCAAGGACGGTGAATTTCAGTTATATCTGCAATATATTGTCAACCGAAAAGGTGAAATATACGGCGCGGAAGCGGTATCCAGATGGCAAAATCCGCAGGAAGGATTGCTGCCGCCGTCAAAATATATTGAACTCATGAACCAAACCGGCGCCGTGACAGCGCATGATTACTATATTTTTTCGCAGGCATGTAAACAACTGGCGAAATGGAATCAGGACGGTTTGGGTCATATGTTTATATCTTGTAATTTCACCCGCTATTCCATTACTGCACCGGATTTTTCAATCCATATCAAAGAAATTGCCGAACGTTACGCTTTTCTCCACAGTCACCTTATCATTGAGGTTACAGAAGATTCCCTGTCACACAATCCAAAACTTTTGCAGGAAAATCTGCAAAAATGTAAGGCGCTGGGATTTCTAATCGCTTTGGATGATATCGGAAGCGGCTATTCCTCTCTGTCTGACCTCTATCATTATCCGATAGATTTCGTGAAAGTGGAACGGGACATTGTTCTAAACGCCATGGACAGCCGTGGAAAAATGTTGCTGGACGGACTTATCCGCTTGGCGCACAGCATGAATATCACCGTTCTATGCGAGGGTGTTGAAACGGAAGAACATAATAAAATGGTGCTAAGCACCGACTGCGACCTCATTCAAGGATTTTACTATTCCCGCGTTCTGCCGCTGAAAGAAGCGGAAAAATTTTTACAAGAACGCAGACAGTAGCTGCTATATTTTTTTAGAACCCATCAAGAGTACATAGGTTTTTTTCAAGCACACGTCTCCTCTCAAAGTCGTGTGTGCCTTTTGGGGAGAGAATATCGTTTATAGATTGGTTTCATCTAAACGATTGACTGTCTATATAAATACCAAAGCCCTGATATCACATAAAATATGATATCAGGGCTTTTTGCATCAATCTCTATGCCACTTTAGCGGCTTACCTTTTTTGTAAACAGGTTTCGCCTATTGTTCTATTTGTGGTGCAGCCGGCTTTTTTACTTCCGGTTTACCGCCGTCTTTCCAGATTTCCGCCAAAGACGCCGCCATACCTGCCATGCCTTGCATGTCAGAAGGAATAATCAACTTCGTCGCTTTTCCGTTTGCAACCTGTTCCATGGTTTCATAGCTTTTCAGAATCAAAATTTCATTGCTCGGCGCCGCTTCTTTCAGCATACGGATACCGTCCGCCGTTGCTCTCTGGACGTTACGAATGGCTTCCGCTTCCCCTTCTGCGCGGCGGATTTGCGCTTCTTTTTCCGCTTCTGCGCGCAAAATCTGAGATTCTTTTTCCCCTTCCGCCACCAGAATTGCGGATTTCTTTTCTCCTTCCGCCTTCAAAATAGATTCACGGCGTTCACGTTCCGCTTTCATTTGTTTTTCCATGGCGTTTTGAATTTCCGCCGGCGGCATGATGTTTTTCAGTTCCACACGGTTGATTTTAATACCCCACGGGTCTGTCGCTTCGTCCAAAATCGCACGCATTTTTGTGTTGACAACATCACGCGACGTCAGCGTTTGGTCGAGTTCCATGTCACCGACAATGTTACGCAGCGTTGTTGCTGTCAAATTTTCAATCGCCACCATCGGACGCTCTACGCCGTAGGTATACAGTTTCGGGTCGGTAATTTGAAAATAAACAACCGTGTCAATCTGCATAGTAACGTTGTCCGCCGTAATCACAGGCTGCGGCGGAAAATCCACCACGATTTCTTTCAGCGACACTCTTTTTGCCACTTTTTCCAGAAACGGTGTCTTAAAATGCAGCCCAACGCCCCACGTCGCTTTATATGCGCCCAGACGTTCCACCACAAACGCATTTGCCTGCGGTACAATTTTGATATTAAAAACAATGAACAGCACAATCAAAATAAAAATACCAAATATAATGTATCCCATGATTTCCCTCCAATCTGCCGCTTTTGCGGCACATCAACATGTGAGCAGCAGCCAATACAGCCGTTTGCTCTTGCTTTTTCTGCTTTTCCGCTTAACTTTCCTGTTTCGCTTGCTCCTGCGTCCGTGAGACAATCACTTTCACCCCACGGATTTCGTGAATATTCACGATTGCTCCCGCCGGAATGATACTGCCCTCCGCTGAACGCGCCGACCAAACTTTCCCGTCCGCTTTCACTGCGCCGGTTTCCTTGATGTTATCAATTTCTTCTGTGACAATGCCTACCATGCCAATGACCCTGTCGGAATTTGTCGGCGTTTTTTTCGCCATCACTTTCACAACAAACGGACGCGTCGACACCAATAGCACCGTTGTCACAAACGCAAATAGAATCATCTGCACCCACATGGGCAAATGAAACATTGCTGCAATCATTGCGGCTGTTGCGCCGCCGGCAAACCAAATGGTCACTAAATTAAACGAAGCAATTTCAATGATGACCAATACTACTGTGATAACCAGCCATAATAATACTTCCTGCATAGCCATTCACCTCTTTAGACAGGCTTCTTTTCCTTACTGCCGCGGTCTACCGCCTGACGTTTCTCGAGTTCTCCAAACACCTCGTCCCACGTCATTTGTTTTTCCGCCATCAGCACCATTAAATGATAGAGCAAATCCGCGATTTCATAACGTACCTCTTCATTTCCCGCGTTTTTAGCGCCAATGATAACCTCTGTCGCTTCTTCGCCGACTTTTTTCAGAATTTTATCCAACCCTTTTTCAAACAGATAGTTTGTATACGAACCTTCTTTGTGATTTTTCTTTCTGTCCAAAATGGTTTCATAAACTTCCTGTAACACAATTGCTTTGTTATCGCTTTCTTCATTCTCCACAAATTTATCCACGTCTAATACCCGATAAAAACAACTGTTTTTTCCTGTGTGGCAGGCAGGACCATCCGGTGTAACCTTTAGCAGCAGGCAATCCATATCGCAGTCCACCCGCAGCGTCTCCACATTCATGTAATTTCCGGAAGTTTCCCCTTTTAACCACAGTTTCTGACGGCTGCGGCTATAAAAAACCGCCTTCCCGCAGGAAATCGTTTTTTCCAGCGATTCCCTGTTCATATAAGCCACCATCAGCACCTGACCTGTTTTCGCGTCCTGCACAACAGCAGGTACCAGTCCATTTTCATCGAATTTAATCGTATCCAGTATCATTGGACTAATCGCTCCTTCCCCATTTATATTCTCACTTCTATTTTACTATTCTTTAAATATTGTTTCAAGTCTTTTATTTCCATTTCTTTATAATGAAACAGTGACGCTGCCAGCGCGGCGTCTGCCTTGCCTTCTGTGAGCACATCGCGAAAATGTTCCATGGTGCCTGCGCCGCCCGACGCAATGACCGGTACCTCCACCGCTTCGGAAACTGCCCGCGTCAACGCCACGTCATATCCCGCTTTGGTGCCGTCCGCGTCCATGCTGGTGAGCAAAATTTCTCCTGCACCCAGCCGTACCACTTCTTTTGCCCATTCCAGCGCGTCCAGTCCCGTCGGCACCCGTCCGCCATTGATATATACTTCCCAGCTTTCACCGTTTCGTTTCGCGTCAATCGCCACTACCACGCATTGGCTGCCGAATTGCAGCGCCGCCTGTGTAATTAACGATTTATCCTTAACCGCAGAGGAATTGATGGAAATTTTATCCGCGCCTTCCTTTAAAATGACCCTGAAATCCTCCACGCTGCGTATCCCGCCGCCAACCGTGAACGGAATAAACACCTGAGACGCCACGCCGCGCACCACGTCCAGCAAAATATTGCGCGCGTCCGACGAAGCTGTGATGTCCAAAAAAACCAACTCATCCGCGCCCGCCTTGTCATAGACCGCCGCCACCTCTACCGGGTCTCCCGCGTCTTTCAGGTTCACAAAATTAACGCCTTTTACCACCCGCCCGTCATGGACGTCCAGACAGGGAATGATTCGTTTTGCCAGCATTTTCCCCCACCTCTCTATTCCACCGACAGGATAACATCTTCTAAATTGATGCGTCCCGCATAAATTGCTTTTCCGATAATCACGCCCGCTACGCCCGTTTCTTTGAGCCGCAGTACGTCGTCTTTACAGCTTACGCCGCCCGACGCAATGATATCACAGGATACCGCTTTGCTCATTTCCTGCATTGCCGCCACATTGGGTCCCTGCAGCATACCGTCTGTTGCAATATCTGTATAAATAATCGTTCTTACGCCGTAATCCTCCATTTGTTTTGCCAAGTCCACCGCTTTGATGCGGCTCACCTGTTCCCAGCCATGCGTTGCGGCAAATCCGTCTTTTGCATCAATGCCTACGGCAACATGGTCGCCGTATTTCCGCACTGCCTCCTGCACAAACGCCGGATTGTTGACCGCCGCTGTGCCAATCACCACGCGCCGCACGCCAAGCGCCAGCGTTTTTTCCAGCGACAGCATATCGCGCACGCCGCCGCCAATCTGCACCGGAACATCTCCCGCTTTTTGCACAATCTCTTTGATTGCCTGTGCATTTTTGCGTTCTCCGTCCCGCGCGCCGTCCAAATCCACCGTGTGAATCCAATGCGCGCCCGCGCGGACAAATTCCTCCGCCATGGTATAGGGCTTGTCCGTATACCGGCAGACCTCGTCAAATTTTCCTTGGGACAGGCGGACACATGCGCCGTCCTTAATATCAATTGCAGGATAAACAATCACGTTTTCCGCCTCCTATAATTTCGCAAAATTCTCTAATATGTGCAGTCCCCATTCTCCGCTCTTTTCCGGATGGAACTGCGTTGCAAACACATTGCCGCGTTCCACCGCCACGTCAAACGGAATGCCATAGGTAATCCGTGCAATGCTGTCCGCCGGATTATCCAGTTTGGGATAGAAGGAATGCACAAAATAGACAAACGTATCATTAGGAATCCCTTTCAGCAAGCGGGAATTTTCGTTTACAGTGAGACAATTCCAGCCCATCTGCGGAATTTTCAATCCGTCCGCCGGCGGAATTTTAACAATTTTTCCTTTGAACAGTCCCAGTCCCTGAGTGCCCGGACTTTCTTCACTTTCTTCAAACATCAGCTGAAGTCCCACGCAAATACCCAGCAGCGGCGTACCGCGCTGCGCCACGCGGTGCACGACTTCCTCCATACCGGCGCGGTGCAGTGCTTCCATGCAATGCCCGAACGCGCCGACGCCCGGCAGAATCACTTTATCCGCCGCCTCAATCTCCGCCTTATCTCCTGTTACCGTCACATCACAACCCAAATGCAAAAACGCTTTTTCCACGCTTTTCAAATTTCCCGCGCCATAGTCGATAATCGCTATCATAAGCATTCCCCTTTGATAAGCTCTTTCATATTCGTCACAATTTCCATAATGGTTTCCCGTTTCATTTTCATGCTGACGCGGTTCACCACCAGCCATGCGCTGAGGTCGCAAATCACTTCCAGCACTTCCAGTCCGTTTTCTTTTAAGGTTTTTCCGCTTTCCACAATATCGACAATAACCTCCGAAAGCCCTACCAGCGGTGCGAGTTCCACCGAACCGCTCAGCGGAATGATTTCCACTGTCTGCCCTTTGCCGATATGGAAATATTCCCGTGCAATATTGGTATATTTGCTTGCCACGCGCAGATTTGCCATGCCTGAAAACTTGTCTTTCATATCTGCCGGACCGCAGACCGCCATTTTACATTTTCCAAAACCGAGGTCTAACGTTTCATAGAGATTGCGTCCCTCCTGCAATATCGTGTCCCGTCCGACAATCCCAATATCCGCCGCGCCATATTCCACATAAACCGGAACGTCCGACGCTTTTACCAAAATAAATTTCGCTTTTTTTGCTTCATCGGTAAAAATCAGCTTACGCGACTTTTCCCGCATTTGACTGCAATCATACCCCATTTTTTCAAACAAACCGATTGCCGTCTCCGCCAGTCTGCCCTTTGCCAGCGCAACTGTCAAATAGTTTTCCATTTTCCGGCGCCCCCTTATATCTTATCCATGTCCAAGGTGTTCACTTCACCCGTCTGGAAATTTGTCACGTCCACATGGCTGTTGTCGCGCACATACGCCATACCGCCAACGCCTTTTTCCTTCGCATATGCCGCCGCGTCGCCGTCTCCGAGGTATAAATCCACCAGCATACCCTGCCGCCGGAACTCCTCCGCCACCTGAAACGCCAGTGCGCGGCACCCTTTGGCATAACTCACCACGGTATCCGGCGCCGGAGACTCCAGCGCCACGCCGCTGCGCTGCAATGCCGCAAGCACGCGGTCTACCCAAATTGCCACGCCCGCGCCCGGAATGTCCCGTCCAAACTGCGCGACCAAATTATCATACCGTCCGCCGCCGCAGATGGGGAATCCGACATGATGCGTGAACCCTTTGAACACCACGCCGGTATAATACGTGAAGTTTTTCACCATGCCTAAGTCGATTGATATGTAATCCTGCACGCCGTAGTCCCGCAAAATTTCATAAATTTCAATCAGGTTGTCCAGTGCCGCCAGCGCCGCCGCAGGCAAATGATTCTCACGCAAACTCCGGACGACGTCAATATCACCGAACAGCGTCGGCAGTTTCACAAACACATTCCGCAGTTCCTCCGGCATGTCATGTGCTTGTGTGAAAGTTTCCATGTTGATAAAATCTTTGTGGTCAATGATATCCACCAGTTGGTCGATATCCTCTGCGCTGAGACCCGCTTCCTGCACCAATGCTTTGAAAAATCCCATTTGACCCAAGTCAATTTGAAATTCTTTTAAGTCTGCTGCAAGCAGGCATTGCACAGTCAGCGCAATCACCTCAGCGTCCGCTTCAGGCGAGTTTACGCCCATCAATTCCACGCCCGCTTGGGTAAACTCTTTTTGCTTTTCGCCGCCATAGGCTTCGCCGCCGCGAAACGCCGGCCCCACATAGGAAAGTTTGAGCGGCAGCGGCTGTCCGCTGAGTTTTGTCGCCGCAATACGCGCAATGGGCGGCGTGATATCGGGACGCAGCGCTAAAATTCTGCCTTTTGCATCAAAAAATTTCAGCATATTTTCTTCGCCGCTGCAACCATATTCACCTGTGAACACATCTAAGAATTCAAACATCGGAGTCTGCACATCCGCATAACCATGCGCCGCAAAATGCTGCATACAGATTTGTTCGATTCTGTTTTTTGCTTTCTTTTCTTTCTGTAAAACGTCACAGCTTCCTACCGGCGTGTGCACTTTATTGTTATACATGTTGTGCCTCCTCTTTTTTTCACTCTACGTTTGCTTTCAAATACGCCTGAATAAATCCGTCCAAATCGCCGTCCATCACTGCGCCGATATTGCCCACCTCAAAATCCGTGCGGTGGTCTTTTGCCATGGTGTAGGGATGGAACACATACGAGCGGATTTGGCTTCCCCAGCCGATTTCTTTCATTTCGCCTTTGATATCTTCAATTTTTTCCATTTTTTCACGTTCTGCGATTTCCAGCAGTTTGGATTTCAGCATTTTCATAGCGGTTTCCCTGTTTTGAATCTGGGAACGTTCCGTCTGACAGGAAACCACCACGCCCGTGGGTAAATGCGTGATACGGACAGCGGATTCCGTTTTGTTGACGTGCTGTCCGCCCGCGCCGCTCGCGCGGTAGGTATCCACGCGCAAATCCTCGGGACTGATATTGATTTCAATGTCGTCGTCAAATTCCGGCATCACATCCAGCGACGCGAATGAGGTATGCCGCCGCCCCGACGCGTCAAACGGAGAAATCCGCACCAGCCGGTGCACGCCTTTTTCGCATTTCAAGTATCCATAGGCATTTTCGCCTTCAATCAAAATGCTGGCGCTTTTCACGCCCGCTTCTTCGCCGTCCAATAAATCCAGCACTTTTGTGCCAAATCCATGTCGCTCCGCCCAGCGCAGATACATGCGCATTAACATTTGCGCCCAGTCCTGCGCTTCCGTGCCGCCCGCGCCCGCGTGAAGCGCAATGATGGCGTTGTTTTTGTCATACGGCCCGCTGAGCAGCGTATCCAGTTTCATTTGCTCCAGTTTTTCTGCAAGCTGCGCATATGCCGACTGAATTTCGTCCTCCATGGATTCGTCCGGTTCCTCCTGCATCATTTCAATCAGAACCAACAAATCCTCCCGCTCGCCGCAAAGCGTTTCAAATTTATCCACTTTGTTTTTCAGTTGTTTCGTCTTTTGCAGCACCTTGCTGGACGCTTCCATATCGTCCCAAAACCCTTCTGCGGTCTGCTGCTGTTCCAAGTCTGCAATTTCCAGTTTCACTTTAGCGATGTTAAAGTGAATCCCCCAATTCTTTTAATTGATTTTCCATGGACTTGGTATCCAAACGGTATTGCTCCAAATCAATCATGCTTTCACTTCCCTTTTTTGATTTATTTTAAACGTCTCAGCGCCTGCGTTTTTTATTCCTCGTTCATGCCGCAGCATTTTTTATATTTCTTGCCGCTGCCGCAGGGGCATGGGTCGTTGCGTCCCACTTTTTGTTTTTTCACAACAGTCTTTTTCACGCCGCCTTCTTCGCCGCCGTGAGAAGCCGTCGTCGGTTTTGCCACCTGTTCCCGCTGCGGCGGTGTGCGGAATTTCACCATCAGCACCATGCGCGCCGTATCCTCTTTGATGGAGTTAATCATCTCCTCAAACATGTCCATACCCTCATATTTATATTCCACAACCGGATCGCGCTGCGCATAGGCACGCAGGGTAATACCGCGTTTGAGCTGATCCATGCTGTCAATGTGATCCATCCATTTGCGGTCTACGTTTTGCAGCATAATCACGCGTTCCACTTCCCGCATTTGTTCCGCGCCAATGAGTTCTTCCTGCGCTTTATATTTTTCCATTGCGCGCTCCAAAATGCGCTCTTTCAAATCGTCGCGTTCCAACGAATCCAAATCTTCCTGTTTGTAGGCAAATTCGCCCGGCTCAAACAGAATACCTTCCACTTCAGACGCCAAGCCAATCAGATTCCAGTCGTCCACGATATCGCCCGCCGTATAACGGTCTACCATATCGCTGAAATATTCTTCTATCATATTCGTGATGTTCTCTTTGAGGTCTTCGCCGTCCAGCACCTGCTGCCGCTGACTATAGATAATTTTACGCTGCTGGTTCATCACTTCATCATATTGCAGCACATGTTTACGAGATTCAAAGTTTCTGCCTTCAATGCGGCTCTGCGCCGTGCTGATGGCTTTGGTCAGCATGTTGTGTTCAATGGGTTCGTCATCTTCCAGCCCCATGGTTTCCACCACTTTTTTCACGCGGTCGGAACCGAACAGGCGCATGAGGTCGTCCTCCAGCGAAATGAAGAACCGTGAAGAACCAGGGTCTCCCTGACGACCTGCACGTCCGCGCAGCTGGTTATCAATACGGCGGGATTCATGCCGTTCGGTACCCACGATAAACAAGCCGCCCGCCCGAATCACTTCTTCCCGCGCATCGCTGATTTGTTCTTTGAATTTTTCATAGTAGTCCTGATAAACTTTTCTTGCATTTAAAACTTCTTCGTCATCTGTTTCTGCAAATCCGGTCGCTTCAAAAATCAGTTCCGGTTCGTAGCCATCTTTTTCCATGGCGTTGCGCGCCAAATATTCCGCGTTACCGCCCAGCATGATATCCGTACCACGACCCGCCATGTTGGTTGCAATGGTCACTGCGCCCGATTTACCTGCCTGCGCAATGATTTGCGCTTCCTTGTCATGGAATTTCGCATTCAACACCTGATGCGGAATCCCCTGTTTTTTCAGCATTTTGCTGAGCAATTCGGATTTTTCAATGGAAATGGTACCCACCAATACCGGCTGTCCGTTTTCATAGCATTCTTTAATTTGTTCTACTACCGCGCGGAATTTCGCGTCCTCTGTTTTATAGACAACGTCAGACAAATCTTTTCGTATCATCGGGCGGTTCGTTGGCACTTCCACCACGTCCAGCCCATAAATTTCACGGAATTCCTGTTCCTCTGTCAGTGCGGTACCGGTCATACCTGCCAATTTATCATAGAGACGGAAATAGTTCTGGAACGTAATCGTTGCCAGCGTTTTGCTTTCCCGTTCTACTTTCACGCCTTCTTTGGCTTCAATTGCCTGATGCAGACCTTCACTGTAGCGGCGTCCAATCATGATACGACCTGTGAATTCATCGACAATCAAAACTTCTCCGTCTTTCACCACATAGTCAATATCGCGCCGCATAATACCGTGCGCACGAATCGCCTGATTGATGTGATGCTGCAGCGCCATGTTTTCAGGGTCAGACAGGTTGTCAATATGAAACGCTTCCTCCGCTTTTTTGATACCGCGCTGCGTCAATGTAACCGTCTTTTGTTTTTCGTCCACCAAATAATCGCCGTCAAGGTCGTCGAAGTTCTCTTTGGAATCGAACTCCGCCCGTTTAATGGGCGTCAGCCGCGCCACAAACCGGTCTACAATGGTATACATATCCGTTGATTTATCGCCCGCGCCGGAAATAATCAGCGGCGTTCGCGCTTCGTCAATCAAAATGGAATCAATTTCGTCCACAATCGCATAATTGTGTCCGCGCTGCACCATTTGTTCTTTATAAATCACCATGTTGTCACGCAGATAATCAAACCCCAGTTCATTGTTTGTTCCATAGGTGATATCTGCCGCATATGCCTTTTGCCGTTCATTGTTGTCCAGTCCATTGACAATCAGTCCCACGGTAAGTCCCAAAAACCGGTGCACTTTCCCCATCAACTCACTTGCATAGTTCGCCAGATAGTCGTTGACAGTGACAATGTGAACGCCTTTGCCTGTCAGGGCATTCAAATAGGCAGGCAGCGTTGAAACCAGCGTTTTTCCTTCACCTGTTTTCATCTCTGCAATACGCCCTTGGTGCAAAATAATACCACCAATGAGCTGCACACGGAAATGCCGCTGTCCCAGCACTCTGTCCGCCGCTTCCCGAACCACCGCAAATGCTTCCGGCAGCAAATCGTCCAAGGTTTCTCCGTTTGCCAGCCGCTCTTTAAACTCCGCTGTTTTACCGCGCAGTTGTTCGTCCGTTAACTGTTTCATATCCTCTTCCAACGCTTCAATCTTATCGACAATCGGGTAAATCCGTTTGAGTTCCCTGTCGCTGTATGTGCCGAAGAGTTTTTCCATCATCTTCATATCATTGACATTCCTTTCTCTTATTGCACCCGGCTCTGCCGGACTCTTTTTGTCTCCCCAAATTCTTCCTGCAAACACGATTTTTCCTGCTGCTGCAAGCCGGTTATGATATCACGAAAGAGGGAGCGCGAACCGCGAACCCTCTTTCCACAAACCTATTCTTCTGTTCTTTCTTCTGTATCCATGACTTTTTCCTCTTGGCTCTCTTCTTCCCGCTGTGCATCCAGCGCCGCTTCCGCAGCCGCCGTGTCGCCGGAAAACAGTTTTTCAAAGGTTTTACCGTCTAATTTTTCAAATTCAAGAAGCGCTTTTGCAATCACATGCAGTTTGTCAATATGCTCTGTGAGCAAATTGATACAATCCTGATATGCTTCGTTTACAATGCTGTGCACTTCTTCGTCAATCTGAATTGCCACATCTTCGCTATAGTTGCGCATCTGGTTGTAATCGCGTCCGATAAACACTTCTTCATGCGCGGTTCCAAACGTAATGGGACCCAATTTATCACTCATTCCGTAACGCGTCACCATTTTGCGCGCGGTATCGGAAGCGCGTTCAATGTCATTGGACGCACCTGTACTGATGTCGCCCAAAATAATTTTCTCCGCCGCACGACCGCCAAGCAAAATGCGAATGGTTTCATTCATATCGCCGCGCGTTGCATAGTTCTTATCCTCCTGCGGCAAATGCATGGTATATCCGCCTGCGCGTCCGCGCGGAATGATGGACACTTCATGCACAGGGTCTTGATCCGGCATCAGCCGTGTGATAACCGCGTGACCCGCTTCATGGTATGCCGTCAGTTTTTTCTCTTTTTCGCTCATGACGCGCGATTTCTTTTCTGCACCCATCATGACCTTCATCAATGCTTGCTGAATATCTTCGTTAGAAATTGCCGTTTTATCTTTCCGCGCCGCCAGCAATGCCGCTTCGTTCAGCAGGTTTTCCAAATCCGCGCCTGTAAATCCGGCGGTTGTTTTAGCAACCACTCTCAAATCCACGTCCGGCATAAATTTTTTGTTTCTTGCATGAACCTTCAAAATATCAACGCGTCCCTGCAAATCGGGTGTATTCACCACAATTTGACGGTCAAAACGTCCCGGGCGCAAAAGCGCCGGATCTAAAATATCGGGGCGGTTGGTTGCGGCAATGACAATAACGCCTTCATTGACGCCAAATCCATCCATTTCCACCAGCAATTGGTTCAAAGTCTGCTCACGTTCATCATGTCCGCCGCCGAGACCTGCGCCTCTGTGACGTCCCACTGCATCAATTTCATCAATAAAAATAACGGAAGGCGTTGCTTTTTTCGCTTCTTCAAACAAATCGCGCACACGCGACGCACCCACACCGACAAACATTTCCACAAAATCGGAACCGGAAATAGAGAAAAACGGTACGCCCGCTTCCCCTGCAACCGCTTTTGCCAGCAGAGTTTTACCGGTTCCCGGAGGACCCACCAGCAAAACGCCTTTGGGGATTCTTGCGCCCAGCGCCGTATATTTCGCAGGATTTTTCAAAAATTCCACAATTTCTTCCAAATCCGCTTTTTCCTCATCTGCGCCGGCAACATCGCCAAAATTGACTTTTTTCTGGTCTTCTGTGAGCACTTTTGCCTTACTTTTTCCAAAATTCATGGCTTTTCCACCGCCGCCGCCCTGCGCCTGACGGAAGAAAAATATCCAGAACAGTACCATAATGACAATCAAAATCAAATAGGGGAACATGGACAACCACCACGGCATTTGCTGCGGCGTTGGCGTGCTCACTTTAATGGTTCCGTTCACCATCTGCTCTTTCAGTTTCGGAGAAGAGAATTCCAGCAACGCGCCAATACTCGGCACATCTACCACGATTGGTTTATCACTGTTCTTGAGTTTTGCCGTTGCCTGTCCTTCTTCAATCACAAGTTCTTCCACATTGTCATGTTCTATGCTTTGCACCAAATCGGAAAAATATTTTGGTTCTTCCTTGGGCGGCTGCACAATTAACATATATACTACCACCATAATGGCAAACAACAAAACATAAAAACTGATATTTTTCAAATATTTCTTCAAGGCTCTATCACTCTCCTTAACCGAACCTATGTCATTCTATTATGAAGCCTAACGGTTATTTTTCGTAAAATGCCCGTATCATATAATATACCATACTTTATATGAAATTACAAGTACTAAAATGCCTTGTAATTCCCAAAATTTCCAAATGATAGCGCCTCTTTTTTATTCATTCTATCACTTTTCCGCCGCCGGTTTCCATGCAGTTATGTATTCTTTTTTCCGCCTTCCAGCAGCCGCTCCTTTTATTATACCTAAAAATCAGGAATTATAAACCTCTTCTTTTAAAGTTCCGAGATAGGGCAGGTTGCGATAGCGTTCGTCATAGTCCAATCCATAGCCCACAACAAATTCGTCGGGAATGTCGTAGCCCAGATATGTCACATCAATATCCACCTCGCGGCGGGACGGTTTGTTTAAAATCGTGCAAATTTTCACATCTACCGCACCGCGGTCTTTCATCAACTGCATCAGAAACGACAACGTATGTCCGCTGTCAACAATGTCCTCCACAATCAACACATGCTTTCCACGGATATCGGAGTCCAAATCTTTGACGATTTTCACGTTGCCGCTGGAACGTGTCCCGCTGCCATAGCTGGAAACCGCCATGAAATTAATATCCACGTCGATGTCCATTTGACGCACCAAGTCGGAAGCGAAGATAAACCCGCCTTTGAGCACCGTTACCATCACAAATTTTTTTCCTCGATAGTCATCTGAAATTCTTTGCGCCAGTTCTTTTGTTTTGTCCGCCAGTTGCTGCTGCGTGAGCAAAATTTCTTTTAAATCCTGATGCATGTCGATTTCTCCTTTATCCATATTTTTATCATTTGCGTCCCATCATGCGGCGTATCCGCGTGCCGCAGCCCACATACCCAAACAATGTCGCCGCCCACTTCCACAACCGGAATTTTTTCCCGCAGTTCCCGTGGAATTTTTGCGTCAATCATCATTTGTTTGACCCGTTGCAGCCGTCCGCCGGTACGAATACGGTCGCCCGGCTGTCTGCTGCGAATCACAATAGGCTCTCCATGATAGGGCATGATATGCACTGATTCCTGTCTTTTATCTTGTTCTACCGCCCAGTCCACGCCTGCCGCATATCCTATTTCCGGCAGCAGACAGGTTTCTCCCGGCCTGAGTATATAAGAAAATCCCGATATCGTTTTTTCCCTGCGTCCAACCGTTAAAATTCCATACGACAGCGCGGCAGTCATGCCATGCGGCAAATCCATTTGACAACCTGTTTCATTTTTCTCCAAAATTCGCCAAATTGCTTGCACATGTCCCCATTCCAGCGCGCTGCCCGCCATATGGCACAGTACCGCATGACCTATTGTCATCCCCTGTGCCAGCAATTCCGCCGCCGCCACATGCCAGCCGTTTTTCTC
>Ga0137297_10257_pt1 | contig 41253 bp, 36 predicted proteins | sample RamsorincwithD2O_FD_97191 | JGI IMG/M metagenome (GOLD analysis project Ga0137297, IMG submission 97191) | Mouse cecal microbial communities from Vienna, Austria - Mucin amended with D2O | ecosystem: Host-associated > Mammals > Digestive system > Large intestine > Cecum | place: Austria: Vienna...
AGGCCTCCTCCAGCGTGACATCCTCATATTCGAGTGGAAGGATCTTTCTGCCGTCCTTTCCGATCACCCCGAGAAATCCGCCCCTCATCACCACTGCAAGTCCCCCGTAAAAATACCCCGCATCCTCATAAACCGATTCGATCACAGTCTTACCGCTTTGATCCATATACCCGTACAGCCCGTCCACACTGAAATAGGCAAGCTCCTCCCGAAAGGAACTGATACTGTCGCAGTCCGTCAACTCTAAAATCACGTTTCCCTCTCTATCGATCAGTCCATACTGTTCTCCGATGGAAAAATAAGCCACTCCCTCTCTGAACGGAGACGCCTGATCATAGATAAAAGGTAAAACCGTCTCCCCGTCCTTTCCGATATACCCATATTTGCCGTCTAAAAGAGCACACCCGAGCCCCTCGGAAAAGGGAGACGCCTCACTGTATATACAGGGCGTTATCTCCCTGCCATCCTCCGACAGATAGCCGTAAAGGCCACCCTCATCCGAAGCATAATTTCTGACATTTCTGTAGCAGTAGACGCCCTCCGAGTACACCGCCCACTCGATCTTTTCTCCCTCCGGTGAAATCACGACAATGGAATCCGATGAATCCGCAGCTTCGCTGCTGTCGCCCTGCTCTGCCAGATCTTCCTGCTGTTTTGCCGGATCTTCCTGCTCCCCCACCGGGTTTTCCTGCCTTTCTGTCAGATTTTCCTGCTCCTCCGTCTGTAATATATCTGCACTGTCCCTAACCGCTTCTTCCTGCCCACACCCTGTCGGGCCAAAAAGCAGTACCAGAAATACTGCCATTTTTATAACAGTTTCTTTTGTTTTCATACGCTGCAGCCTTTCTGAATTACAAATGAGTAATTTTTCCACAACAACAATTCCTTCTCCCCGCACATGGATCATGATACCCACAATACCTCTTCCTGAACCAATCCGGCCACACCGTTCTGTAAATCACCTCTTTTCAGATATCCATCCCCGTACTTTATGATCAAAACTTTTGGTATACGCCCGTAGATCCTGCCGCTCTCACCCATCTCAAGTTTCTCAGATGCCATCTCATTATATATGGAAATACACTTATCTAAAGCCAACTTTACAACAACGTTTATATCCACAATATTGCCTCTTCTACATCCGTCATAAGATCTTTCGTATCAGCCATCCCAATCTTTTACGCCCTCTTATCAAAAGTAGATGCGTTAACATCACTTGTCATAATCATAAACGGATACTCGTCGTTATGGGGGAACAACAGTTCCATGTACAGATTCCCCAACAAACTTTTTACTTTATCCGCATCGATATCTGTTATTGGAAACTCCTCCATCTCCAGATGTTTTAAATTTTCCAGAACCTTCTCAATATTCTGCCATTCCGGAGTTTCTGCCTGAACCTCCGTCTCGAGTTTATTTACGTTTTTCTGCGTTGGTTCTGTTTCCGGTTCTCTCACATCCTTCTGTGATATCCCCCGTTTTGCATTCCGCCTGTTTTTCCGTATTTCCTCCGTAATCTCCGGCAGCATGATCGGTTTTGTCTCTGGAATGTTATACACAACATTTTTGCAGGTCTTTTCAAAGCACTCCGGATCATACTGTGCCAGATAATTCAGATCTTCTATAGTCAGCTCTCTTTTGTGATGTATTTTCAGATAGATATTGATAAGACGAGTATCCTTTTCCACGGCTTCCTGCCCCCTTATCAGTTACATTGTCACTTTTATACATTTTACCATTCTCAGACTTTCTGCACAATAACCAGCCGATTGTCTTCCCCGGTATCCGTAGCACAAATGCTTGTTACTGTTTGTAAGCTTACCGTCCTCACTGCTGCTGTCTCTGGTTCTTTTTCCGCAGCAGAGCGGAAGTATCCAACGTCTGCGCCTCTTCTTTCTTATCCCTCTTTTTCACTTTCTTCTGTTTTTTCTCTTTCCCGGCAGTTTTCATGTCTGCGCTCACAGATATCTCCTTATTCATAGCTTCCGCCGTCCTGTTCTCTGCAACGCCTGCAGATGCTTCCGCATGCAGAAACTCCGCCGACATATTCTTTGCGGCCGCTGCGCCGTCATCCGCCGCACTCTGCGCAAATCTTCTGCCGTTTCCTGCCGTTGCCCCCGCATATCTGCCGTTGAATATTCCTCTGTTCCCGGTACCGCTCATACGATCCATTCCGCTGCCATACATACCTCCGGCACTTCTTTCGCCGTCTATTCCATTCCCTGCCATGGTTCCGGCACTTTCCACACCCTCTGCCCGCACAACGCTCCCGTTCTCTGCAGGTACAGCGCTGCCGCTGCCATTCGCTCCCGCACCTCCCATATGCCCGACAGATACGGTACGGCCAGATACCGCTTCACCTGCGCCGGTTTTTCTCCTGTCTCTCTTCTCTTTCCGCTTCATCCGATACCGAACCGCCCTCCTGTACAGTCTCGTATCCTGTGGCCGGAAGCAGAATCTGCGCAGAACAATGTCCATAACAAACCAGAAAATCAGCAGAAGGATCAGCCATTTCGTCAATTCATAGCGCTCCCTCGCCTCACTCTTCCTCTGGCGCCAGAAATTCTCCTCCGGATCGAGCAACGCCCCGAAACGCTCCACAAAACCCGTGAACGCTGCCGTATCCACATCAAATTTATACTCATCCGAATACTGCACCGCCACCGCGGTAGTTATGGCATTTATAATATTCCCGCCGTCAAGCCGGCGCACGCTGAGATTGTAGAGCCCTGTGGTATCCGTATCCAGTTTTGCCTCAAAACGCCCCGGCGCCGTAGCCTGTAAAGCCTGCGTCTGCGTATTTCCGGCGGGATCGGTGTACACTGCCTCCACTTTTGTCTGTTCGCCGTAATCAAGGGCCCGGTATACAATAGCGGTACGTCCGCCTTCCGTCGTCACATCCACGGAATCCTCACCGATCGTGACGCTGCCCACACTGTAATCCACAATGCGCCGCCACAACTGCGCGTAATCGCTCTTCCCCGCAAAATCGGCCGTCCACTCGTTTGTCACATCCGTATTCCAGGCCACCGTGTGTCCCAGACCGTACTGCATGACCGTGAGCAAAGGATCGTCCTTCTCCGAAGCGATCAACACCCGGGAGGCCTGTTTCGGTGTGGCGCTGACATAGCCGTAAACACAGGGCCATCCATCCTCAAACAATCCCCCCGTAATCTCGCTGTTACCGTCTACTGCCAGTTCAAAACGGCCGTTCTGCAGATAGGTATCCCCGCTCAAAAATACTTCCTGCGCAAAGATCTTCGGAATCTCGCTCGCCATATCCGAATAATAGTAACGTCCCCCGCAGTTCTCTGCCAGCTGTTCCAGAAGCCCTGTATCCGAATCTTTTCCAACCGCCACCGTGGACAGCGTGACGCCCGCAGCCGCATACGCCTCCTCGATCTCCCTGTAATTCCTGCTCTCGCCCTGCCCGTCCGTCAGAAGGATCACATGACGGATACTGACATCGCAGTCTTCCGCACCGTCCAGGGCTGCCCACAGTGCGGGGCCTATCGTCGTTCCGCCGCCCTCCGCGATGGTCTCCATCTGCTCCCTGATCTCCTCTTTATCATCGGCAGGCGTCGGCTCCACCACCCAGTCAAATCTGTCGTCAAAGGCGACAACGCCCACATAGTCCGCATCGCGCATCTGGTCCACCGCTGTCTTTGCCGCCGTAACCGCAAGATCCAGGCTGGTGGCACGGCCCCTCACGGGTACGCTCATACTGCCCGAGTGATCGATGACCATGATCATGGCCATGGACGGAATCTCATTGATGCCCTGAAGCTCCATATCCACCGGCAGCACAGTCTCCAGAACGCTCTCCCGATAACCGCCCAGTGCAAAGCTGTCATCGCCGCCGATGCAGACGAGCCCGCACCCGTAATCCTTCACGCAGGTCTCTATATTTGTCAGAAAGCCTTCCGGCAGATCGGAGAGATAGACATTTTCCAATAAAATGCTCTTGTACTCCAGAAGTTTTTCCAGTGAATCCGGCGCCCCCGCAACAGACACCGTATCAAAGTCACAGCCGGCGCTCCGCAACAGATTCTCATGTTTACTGCTGTCTTCCCCTCTGCCGGATATCAAAAGCACTTTGGGCGCCGACTCCACCACGGAGTAGGCGTGATAACTGTTGTTCTCCTCACAGCCATCCCCGGCCGCCACAACCCTGACTTCAAAACTCTCCACATTTTCCCCGGTGACTTCCTGTTTGAACCGGAACTGATTGGAGCCTTTATTCAGATGCACCTCATAGCCCGCCGTCTGTATCTCTTCCATCCAGATCTGAATTTCCGCATCCGTCTCATAGCTGCTCTCCACAGTCACCGTCATGGAATACAGATCGCCCTGATACAGATAGCCCGGCATCTCCACATTCTCCACATAGACATCCTGCGGGACGTCCGTCCCCTCATAGACGCGGGCCAGAAGTTCCACCTGTCCGGACAGCAACGCCGAGGCCATGCTGCCCAGATCCCCCGTGGTCTCTTTGCCGTCTGTCAGGACAACGATCCGACCTGCCCCATTTGCCGGGATCATCGCTAACGCCCGGGAAACCGCATCCTCAAAATTCGTCGCCTCTTTGTCGGGCAGCGAAAGGATCTGTGAAAAATGATCCTCCTTTGTCAAAAACTGATCCACAACAGAATTCTTTCCGAACGTCACGATACCGTACTGATTCTTCTTTGGCATTCTGTCAAGCGCATCCCTCACATACTCCTCCATGACAGGAAGATTTCGCTCGTTGCTGTAGGAGAGATCCACCAGAAAAATCGTTGTGTTTGCGGCATTCCGCCTGCCTGCCGTCACACCGCACAGAGCAAGGATAAGAAGAAGCATTCCAACCGCCCGCACCCCGAGATAAAATCTGCCGCGGTAACGGATCTGACGCACATACACAATCCATTCGACCGCCATGAGTACAAACACCAGCACAAGCAGTCCGGTCCGCAACCGCTTTTTCACCAGCTTTTCACTGTAACCTGTATCAGAGAAAGTACCCTGTGCCGTGATCTGCCCGTCGGACTCGCTTCCCACCGCAAAACGCACCACATACTGCTCTGTGATTTCACCTGCAGTCACCTCATACAGCCCGGCCTTTTTCGTATCCGCTGCCGGAATGGCCGGATCCTGCTTTGCATGAGGGCGAAACACCACCTTCTCCCCGGCCTCGTAGACATTGTCCGCCAGAAGCGAAGCGTCGCCCAGAAAGTGGATGGCATTGGCCATAAACACCGGAAACTCCGCCTTCAGCGGAAAATCCGATTCCCGGATATCAAAGCCAACCGCCACAGTCTTCACACCGTCATGCTCCCCGTAGTAGCCGGCGCATTGTCCGCCCGCCCACAAAAACCCGGTTCCCCAGGCGGGAACCTCATACACATTGGTCTCGTTGACGCCGATGGTAAAAGGGGCAAGCCCTTCCGTCAGCTCACAGTCGGAAACCGTAAGCATCACCTTCTCTGCGGTGCCTGTGGAATGGGCGCCGTCCTGAAACAGCATGGCGTTTACGCTGTCCTGCAGACTGCTCTCCGTACCGGCATCGTAAATGCACACAGTCTGAGGCGCATCCTGCAGAGCGATTTCTCCTGCAATCTTTGTCAGACTCATCCCTGCAGCCGCCTGATAAGCTTTTTCAAGGTAGGTATTTCCCTCTCCGATGAGCACTGCGTCCATCCGTTCTGTCCGCTCTTCTATGGCATAGGCCACATTATCAGCGGCCAGGGAATCCCGGTCCTTCTTCCCGGCAAATTTCACGGAACTGATCTCACTGCGCAGCGCCTCCCCACGCCACTCGAAGTCCTCAAAAAAGCACAGCGTCGTCTCCCCGGGATCGATCGTCAGATCCCTTATCTCAACCAGTCTGTCTCCTTCATACAGACTGACCTCCATAGACGCAGATGCATCGCTGTAATTGGTGAGACTGGAAGCACAGGTTACAAAGCGAGGACTGTCCGTCTCCGACGCCTGATCCGCAGCTCCGTCTTCAATGGTCGACGTTTCCGCCCAGGTCAGAAAATTGTTGGATACATTGCGCACCGCATCCCCCACTACAACTACCCTTGCATCAAAATATTCGGAGAAGCTCATGGCATCCTCCGCGCCGTTTCCGTCCGTGAAAACGACAACCTCTGTCTCCCGGTCTCCCTCTTCCTCCTCCGTGGCGGCACTTCTTAACGTCTCCACCATAGTCTCCGCATCCGCCAGGCTTCCCGATCCGTCGCAGCAGTCTATCTGATCAAGCGCAGCATACAAACTGTTTTTGTCCGTGGCGCCCACAGCCAGAGCACTCGTCCCAGCACAGTCAGTTGTAATAATGGAAAAAGCAGTCCCCTCTGAAGCGGCGATCAGGCTTTTCGCCTGTTCCTTCGCCTGCTCCATGCGCGTCCTGCCATCCCCCGCATCATGCTGCATGCTGCCGCTTTCGTCGAACACAAGGATCACATTGCCGCCGCTCTTTCCCTGTCTGTGAATATACGGAGACATTAGCGCCAGCACGAGAAGCACCAGGATCAGAATCTGCAGATACATCAGAATATTGTGGATAAACTTTTCCAGAAAAGTTTTGGACTGCTCATTGCGGAACAGCCTGTCCCACAGCAGATTGGAAGAGATCCGATAGTCTTTCCCCCGCGGCTTTAAAAGATATAATACAATTACCACCGGAACGGCCGAAAGAAGCGTAAGCGGCCACAAATTCTCAAATATCATAGATCACCCTCAAGTCCTGAAACACCAGCTGCCTTCTGTCTTTTCCCGCATCACAGAGCACATAGACTCCTCTGCCGCAGGCACAGCCCTTTTTCAATCGCTCTGTAAAACGTTTTAACTCCCGTTCATAGTTGTCGAGCGCCCTGGCGTCCACCACCAGACGCAGCTTCTCCTTCGTCTCGGCGTCAATGAGGTTGAGCGCTCCCTCCAGTGTGACATGAAGCTCCTCCGCGGCCATCGTATGCAGGATCACCGGAAGTTGTTTACAGTAATTCAGATACTGAAGCAGCTTTTCATAACCAGGATTTTCCGCCCGCTCCTCCAGCATATCCGGATGCAGGAAATCGCTGATAACTACCGTCACTCCGGCTCCCGGACATCGCATTTTCCTGGCCGCCGAAACCATATCCACCTCCCCGGAAAACTCCCTGTTCTCCAGCCAGTGCAGCACTTTCGCAAAAGCCTTTCGCCCGCCGCCCACTGCAAGCGGTCTTCCCATCTCCTTCATGTCATAAAGCAGCACACGGTCCGTATTGTTTAACGCAAGAAAACTCACCGCCGCTGTCAGATCCACTGCCAGATCCGCCTTGCTCTTTACTCCGTAGTCCATGGAAGCGCTGGTATCGATCAGGACGCTGACCGCCGCCTCCTTCTCCTCCATATACTCACGAATATATAATTTATCTAACCTGGCATAGGCATTCCAATCCAGCCGGCGCAGATCGTCCCCCGGCATATACTCTCTGAAATCCGAAAATTCCGTGGAGTTTCCTTTTCTCACCGACTTGCGGCTCCCTGACACATTCAGACTGCTCCTGTGGGACATCCGAAGTCTGAGCCTTGACAGTGTATCATAAAATCCGGTGTCAAGCATACAATCCCTTTTCCTTTGCATCGATAATCTGACGGATCACTGTATCCTCGGTAATCCCCTCCGAGACCGCATCAAAGCTTAACAGGATCCTGTGGCGAAGCACCGGATATGCCGTGCGCTGCACATCCTCGAAGGAGACATTCAGGCGTCCCTCCATAAAAGCCCGTGCCCTGGACGCGCGAATCAGACACTGCGCCGCCCTTGGACTTGCACCTTCTCTGATATAGGGATTCGGCTCATGGGTTGCCATGACCAACTCCAATATATAATTCATGACCGCCTCCGCGATAGGGATTTTACCGATCAGTTCCCGTACCTTTAAAAGCCCTTCCCCGTCCAAAAGACTTCTGATCTCAGGTACGTTCTGTCCCTCGGTCAGCCCGACGATCTCCCGTAACTCCTCCCTGCCCGGAAATTTGATCAATATTTTGAACATGAAGCGGTCAAGCTGCGCCTCCGGCAATGGGTAAGTCCCCTCCTGCTCGATGGGGTTCTGAGTTGCCAGCACAAAAAAGGGTTCCTCCAGCCTGTGGCTCTCATTACCTACGGTCACCGTGTGCTCCTGCATGGCCTCCAATAACGCCGACTGCGTCTTCGGCGTCGCGCGGTTGATCTCGTCCGCCAGCACAAGATTGGCAAAAACAGGCCCTCTCTCAAACCGGAAACTGCTATTCCCCTCCTCCTTCACCATAATATTCGTCCCCGTCACATCGCTGGGCATCAGATCCGGTGTAAACTGGATCCGCTTGAAGGACAGAAAAAACACCTGACTGATGGTGCGCACAAGCATCGTCTTCCCTAATCCCGGCATTCCCTCCAAAAGTACATTGCCACCGGACAGAAGCGCCAGCATAACCTGGCGAATCACCTCTCTCTGACCGATAATCCCCTTCCCGATCTCCTGCTCGCACTCGATGATTTTTTTCTGATACAATTCGATATCCGCCATATTTTACCTCGTTCTGTTCTCTGTTTATTTTATAATATAGAAACAACCAGCCCGGATATATCTATTCGGACATCCGGTTTTCTCGTCATAAATTTCATTTATTCAACTGCTCAAAATAGTCCCGGATAACGGACTCCATGCCGTTTGGATACTTGCCGTTTGCAATCCCTTCATAGGCATCGTCCGTGTACTCGCCGATGACGGAACTGTACTCCACATGATCCCCCTCCCAGGCAAGACCGTTTTGTCCGCGATAGTATTCCGAGTTCTGATCCCCGATCTTACTCCCGGTCAAAGGGGGATCCTCTGCCGTATCTCCAGGGACACTGACATAATCATGGGCCGTATCGCTGTGGCCAGTTCCCCGTCCGCTTCCTGCTCCGTTGCCGGTTCCGCCATTCCTGCCGGAGCCACCTCCTTCACTGCCTTCTCCATCGCCGCCCTGTCCGCCGCTTCCGTCAGAGCCATCTCCTTTGCCGGATCCGTTTCCGCTTCCCTGACCGTCTCCTTCCCTGGAGCCATCGCCTCCTGCCTGACCGCCATTCTCACCGGTGCTGTTTCCTTCTGCCTGACCGCCGTTCCCGCCGGAGCTGTTTTCCCCGCCAAATTCGTTTCCTCCGCCCGGAGATGCGGTCGCCCCCGCGCCGACGGAAGCTGTCTGCTGTCCGTTCTGATTTGCCGCTGCTTTCGCAAATGCCTCCGCGCCGGCCACCCCTGCCACCTCGGGATGATCCATCTGTGCGGCAAGCTGTCCCAGATCCTGTGCTGCCTGCCCGTACTTATAATCTAACCTCTGTGCGGCGGTGGAAAGGCTCTCCCAGGAATCCGCCCCGGCAAGTTCCTCCCGGGACAGCTCCATGGTTTCCAGCAGTTTTTGCAATTCGGCCCGCTGTACCTCCGTCAGGCTTTCCATATCCACACCTTCCAGCGCATCCACGAGCTTCTCCAGTTCCTTTTTTTCTTCTTCCGCCTGCTTCTGCACCTGATGCCGGAGCTTCGCCTGATCCCGCACCGACGAGGGAATCAGGGCAATACCAGCCACCGCTACGGCCGACACAAACAATGCCAGAATATGTCTCCTCTCAGGCATAAGAGAAATCTTTATCTTATCACGCAGCCGATCATAGTGGAATCTGGCATCCTGCCTCTGCATCACCGCAAACTCATCCTCCGCCTCCAGATTCTCACAGGCCGTCAGCATCCGCTCTTTCAAGCCGAAGGAATCCAGCCTGAACGCCGCCTGCTTCATATCCGCCCGGCTGTATATTGCATGACAGATTCCCATAAAAAAACCCACTCCGAAACACAATCCTGCAGCCAGATGGACATAGTAAAAAGGCTTAAACAGAGAGAAAAGCTCACAGAATATCCCGAACACGCCGCCCGCCGCGGCATACAGGATCCCTGAATCAATGAGCTTTGCGATATTCATTTTCCGCCTGCATTTTCTGATCTGTTCGATCAGATATTTTTTATTTTCCATACGCCTTTTGTCTCTCTGATGCTCAAATTCTTTTTCATTGCTCAGCCCGTCGCTCCACGCCGCCCCTTTTTCATGACCGCCCGGCTTTTCATGGGATCGATACGCCTGGATGCAAACCATAAAAACAAAAAAGAAACCGCCACAAACAGTACCGTGGAAACGATCATCCACCAGGGTCCCTGTGTCACATATCTGATCGGCCCCCTGACTTTTGCCGTAACCGACAGATCCGAAATCTCATTGACAAGGGACTCCCCCGTCATGATCTGCGTGAAAAACTCCGTCAGATATACCACCGGATTCAGCAACAGCGGAAGATACGCATTCTCCCCGTAACTGTATCCGCTCGATGCCACTCTGTTTGCATATAGAAGATTCACGCCGTATATGCCGTAAAAAATAGCTGGCAGCAGCGTGCCAATAAAAAAAATCAGATAAAAACCATAGGACAGGATCACCGCACTGACGCTCCTTTTGCAGATGGAAGAGCACAAAATACCTATGCTTGCGGCAAAAAATGAGGCCAGCAGCGCGATCGCAAAAAACCAGAACAGATAACTCCAGGGCACTCCCCCGATCACAAAGGTGAGGGCCATGATCGGCAGGCTCGCGGCCACAAACAGCATACTCTGTATGATCGCCGTCATCACTTTACCCCAGATAACCGAAAAGGGTGTCATCCCCGTGGTCATCATAATGTCAAAGGTCTGACGCTCACGTTCCCCCGATATGGCGGAAGCCGTCCGCACGGGCACAATCACTCCCAGAACGATAAGCTGCGTCACCCCGAGAGCCGGATAGAGCGCTACCAGATCACTGTATATATTTTTACTGGTATATATATTATTCTGTTCAATAATATATAACGCCAGAAAAAAGACAAGAGCCAGTATCAGCTCGTAGGCAAACACGCCAAAACAGATCTTCATGCTGCGGGACTGTACTTTCACGTCTCTCTTAATGATTGGATTCAACCGCATCATTTCTTCCTCCTCTCTGCCCGACGGCATTTGCGTTGCCGGCGCCACCTTCGATGCCAGCGTCACCTTCGATGCCAGCGTCACCTTCAGTGACGCGCATGAACAGAGTTTCCAGGTCACCCTCCTGTTTGTGGAAACCGGTCACGACCACGTCATTTGCTATCATGACACCGATCATTTTGGCAATTTCGCGTTTAGACATGGTGTGCGACAGCCTGATCTCACGCTCTCCTGCAGAATGCACCTTCACACCTGCGTACTCACTGGCGATGCGCAGCGCCCTCTCGCGCCCTTCCTCCAATGTGATGATCAGCTGGCCGCTCCCGAATACGCTCTCCATCACATCCTCGATGCGCCCTGCCGCCACCAGATGGCCGTGATCCATAATACCGATGCTGTTGCACATCTCCGAGAGCTCGGACAGAATATGGGAGCTGATCACAATTGTCTTCCCCATGCTCTTCAGATTCAGCAAAAGTTCCTTCATCTCCACCCTGGCCCTGGGATCCAGGCCGGAGTTGGGTTCATCGAGAACCAGAAGCCCCGGATTGTGCAGCAATGCCCTGGCCACACAGAGCCGCTGCTTCATACCCCGGGACAGCGTGTCCACAAATACCTCCTTTTTGTCGCTAAGCCCTACCAGTTCCAGCAGATCATCAGAAATTTTTTCAATCTCTTTCGAGTTCATGCGGTACATGGAACCGTAAAAATCCATATACTCTTTCACCTTCAGATTATCGTACACCCCGAAAAAGTCCGGTACATAGCCGATCTGCTTTTTGATCTCCTTCCGATGCGTCATGGCATCCATACCGCCTATCGCAATACCGCCGGCGGTGGGACGCATCAGTCCGCACACCATGCGTATCGTTGTAGTCTTGCCTGCGCCGTTTGGACCCACAAATCCGAACAGATCTCCCCTGGGCACATGGAGCGACAGATCTTTCACCGCCTGAAATTTACCGTAATTCTTACACAAATGATCGATTTGAAGCATGCTGTCCTCCCTCTGTCTCTAAAAAAACGCGTGCGGATTGAATCCGGAATCCTTCTGCTGTCCGCCGCCTTCCATCTCCGCAAAAGTATAGAGACACCCGTAAGAGAGGCCGCCGCATCTGCCCGCCGTCACCCTGTCGTAATCCTCCGTAACGCCTATGACAATGGCCCGCTTTGTTCCTGCCGGATTCTCAGAATTTTCATTCTCTGCAATACCCATGCCCACAAGAAGCGCTGCCATATCCGCCTGATCATACTTGGGGTTTGAACTGTAACTGTAGATATCCAGCATTCTATTCATCATACTTCTGGCGCCATTGTCCGTTGTATCTTCATATACGCGCCTTGTATTCCCTGAATCTCCGTCCAGGTCGATGGCCTCTCCCGCTTTCACATCGGAGAACACAATCACATTATCCTCAAACCACACTGCCATATAAGCCATATCGCAGTCCGTTTCATTCGTTACCGTCCCCTTCATCTTTCCTCTTCTGATATATTCCAGATTCTCGCAGGTGATCGCCCCTCTGCTTTCCGTCCCGCCTTCCGCGTAGAAGAAACCGCTCTCAAAGTTCTCCTCCGGTTTTATGCCCGCCAAAAGTCCGTCCGCATCATTATCTACAATATATTTGTATTCGTCCGTACTGTAATTCCCTCCGTAATAATACCCATTCCAGCCGGGATACCCCGGCCCTGCCATCTCATACTTTCCGTCTAACCGCACTGTCCAGGGATCCGTACCCGAATGATAGGCCAGAAAATAGGTATTTTTACGATTGCCGTCCACCCTCTGGGCCGTGACAGAATAGATCATCGCATCACTCACCCGCACATCCCGTCCAAGAATATATACCCCCGCAATAAAAATCAACCCCAGTACCGGCGCACAGATCCAGTACCATTCCCGCTTTTTTGCCCTGCGTAAGATCAGATACAGAATCGGTCCCACCAACACAACATACACGGCAATCATGATTTTTAATCCCGTAAAATTCACATCCGTGCCGAGACTGTCTATAAGAGAGATCGCTTCCTCATTGACATAGTCCCATTCCGAATAGATATCATACCTGTAACTCAAACTCTCGGATATCAGTTTTTCATACATGGACAGAACCGTATAACTGCCCAGTTTCCTTAGCTCCTCCTCGCCCAGGGAAAAATACAGGATCATGACCGAACCGTCCCCCACATCAGCAAGCATGGCCGGATAATCTGAACTATCATAAAAGCTTCTCTGCCCGGAACGATTATAGTCCAGATCCGCAACCGCCATATTGGTAAAATCAATTCCCTCGTCGTTGAACAGATAGTAATAATCTTCGTCCCGATCATAATAATAATCATAATATCCGTTCAGCGCATGATCGGATAAATAATTTTCCTCCCCCGGTTCACTGACGCTTAAGACGCTCACATCCATAAAGTCTCTATCAAATCCGGAGAGTGTCTGTTTTGCATAAGCCCCGGTTCCGATCATCAGCCAGCCGCCGGCTTTCACCCAATCCTGAACAGCTTCGATGTCCTCCCCGCTCAGCGAGGACACATCAAACTGATCGATGATCAGAAAATAGTATCCGTCCAGTTTATCTTTCAGCGCATCACCGCTTAATTCCGACAGTTTCAGGGGATAATAGATGTTGTGAAAATCAATGTATTCCCCGTCTGCTTCCATGAAATCCAGCCCGTCGTAATTTTCTGACAAAACACCCACCGACAACTCCGTTGCCGCCCTGCCGAACAGATCCTCCAGTTCAATGGACTGCAGTACATTTTCTTCCTCATCCAGAAAATGTATTGCGCATATCCCCGATTCCGTGTCCACCGCCGCCCCGGACACGTTGATTGCAAACTGCTTCTTCCCCTGGGCCGGCAGCGTGATCTTCGTACTATAGGCAGTATTGACATAATCAGCGCCAGCAAAAACCACCTGCACCGTGCCAGTAAAATCCGCCCCACTGTTTTCCACCGTCACCTGCATGGCATAACCGTTGTTCTCCGGTTTTAACACTGTGACATCACCGGAAAAACAGTCCATCGGTTCCTCCGTTTTCGCCCAAACTGTATATTCACTTTTTCCTGCCAGCAGACAGGCTATGCATAACAGTATAACAGCTGTCTTTCGGATTCGTTTCCACATCGTTATTCTCACTTCCTGTTCCTTCTTTCCTTCCATGGTTATTTCTACACAGGGCTTCATAACACTTTTCATCAAATTCGTATATATACCAGCCTGTAGCACATGCCTGATCACAGACATCTTCACCAGCCTGACTCCTGCTTTTTATTTCATTATACACACCCTCAGGGCAGAATACAATAAGAACAACCCTCTCATAAAAATCTGTGACACACCAGATATAGCCTGCATACAATAATATGATAACTATCTCAGGAGACTGATATAACTATGGAAAGAAACAGGAATCTGTCAGTCAATAACTGCTCTCTGCAGAACGTACGCCCGATCATGGTGGATCTGCCCTATCCTCCGATCCAGGTAAGAGGGCGCAATCCCAGATACGTGGATTTGTTGCAGGTCGATTACTGCGGTTCCGTATCTGAACTGTCCGCTGTCTTACAGTACATCAACAATGAAAACCGGATGTCCGATGAACACTGTTCCCTCATCCGGACGATCCTGGGCATTGCCATGGCGGAAATGATACATCTGCAGAAACTTGGAGAACTGATCTGCCTGCTCGGCGGAAACGTATGTTTTGAGGCCAAACAGCCTGACGGTCTTTGGTCCCCGTCCTGCCTTGTTCTGCCGGACCATATCTCACAGATGCTACAGGCCGACATGGACGCAGAAAAAGCTGCAATCAGACAGTATAAAATACATATCAATGAGATTCAGGACGACTGTGTAAACGATGTGCTCAGACGGATCATACTGGACGAAGAGTACCATATTATGATTCTACAGTCGCTTTTACAGCCGGAAAAATGCAGATAAAAATAGCGTCGCCAGACAGCGACGCATTCAGAGATATGCTCAGGCATAATAAATCATGCCCTATTCTCCTGAAATGATCTACACTGCCGCAATTTCCCGTGAAACAAAAAAGAGGAATCGCAGGCCGAATTTCTGCGATTCCTCTCTCGTCTCACCTTTCCATCGTTTCACTTCCGAAACAATATTACTGCTTTTTCTTCTTTATTTATGGTACGGGGAACCCGAAATGATCCGAAACGCCCGATAGATCTGCTCCGCCAGAATTACCCGCATCAGCTGATGGGGAAACGTCAGATCTGAAAAACTGAGTTTTAAATCCGCCCGTGCGGATACCGAAGCATGCAGCCCGAGAGAACCTCCGATCACAAAAACAAGCTGGCTTTTCCCCGCAAGAGCGAGATCTTCCAGCTTTTTTGCAAACTTCTCCGAATCCAATTTTTTTCCTGTGATCTCCAATGTGATGACAAAACTGTTCTCCCGCAGTCTTTTCAGAATACGTTTTGCTTCCCTCTCCTTTATCAGCTCCTCTTCAGCGGGAGAAGCCTTCTCCGGTACAGACTCATCAACCACTTCCACGATCTCCAGACGGCAGTAACGTGAGAGGCGCTTCTGATATTCAGATAACGCCTCTCTGTAAAAGGATTCTTTCACTTTTCCCACAGCAAGTATTGTAATATTCATATCTGTCCTTACCGGTAACAGCCTCACTATCCGGCTAAGCCGTCACCTGTCTTCGCCGAAAATGTCCTGATAGTGCTTATCCAGAAATCTGTCCATATACCCCTCATTCAGATTTAAGAAGCGTTCCGACAACAGCTCTTTCATCTTATCGAATCTCTTAAAATATTTCTGTTCCTCACTGAATTCTGCTTCCTCTTCCGAAAAAAGACCATCGTCTATCTTTTCCGCCGTCACATACTCCACAAACCATTTTTCAAGTTCTTTCGTCAATTCTTTCTCAGATTCTGCTTTTTTTGCATATTTTCCTGCATTTTTCATAGAAACCACACCCATGACAATAAAAAACAGGAACATGGCTCCTATGACACCAAGAACAATAAATTTGGAAGATCCATAAAGCGGTAGCCTGATTATACCCAGAAAATGAAGCAGTATCACTAAAACACCAACCGCCCCAACGCCCAGAAGCGTATATGCGGAAGATTTATTATCCGCCGCCTTCTCCTCATAATTCCGGTAAACGCCCCGGGAAACCTCTCTGGCATCCCTTCGTGCCTTTTTTGCAGATATCTTCCCAAATCCTTCCGCTTCTTCCATCCTGGGGGAATCTTCTTCTCCCTCCGCATTTTCTTCGCAGAGTTCCTCCTCAGAAAGCATCTCTGTATATGCGGCCAGCTCTTCCTTTAATGCTTCCTCTCTGGCCTCATTCTGAGCCTTTTCCCATTCCTCCAGCGAATCCACCAGTTCTGTTTTGCAGTCAGCACAGACTTTGATCCCCTCATAATACTCGTTTTTGCATTTTGGACACCAAGGCATCCCATTCACCCCCAAACCTTCTCTTTTGTTCCCTGTCCACTCCTAACGCACCGTATAGTTTAACCGCACCGTGATAGACGCCGTCTTATCCTTCGCACTGGTATTGAATGTTCCCCCATAGCTGTATTCTTCCGTGCTGGAATAAGCGCCTGTAATCTGAAACACGCCCAGATTTGCAGTCAGTAGATCCCCAGTCTGACAGCCTGCATTCTGTGCCATGATATCGATCCTCTCCTTCGCATTCTTCGTCGCTTCCTCAATAAGCTGCAGCTTCAGCTCGTCAAGCTTTGTGTAATAATACTCCGGCGCATCGGAAATAATCTCCACCCCGGAATTGATCAACTGCGTACATTCATTGGAAATATTTGTAATCTTTCCCACATCAGAAGAACTCACCGCAAAGGACTGCGTCAGCTCATACCCGTCGTCCTCATAGCCCATGTACTCGCCTTCCTCACTGTAGATCTCTTTGGTCAATTCTCTGATATACACGGAATAAAAGGTCATCTCATCCGCTGTCACACCATTTTCCTCAAAATATTTTTTCACAAGGTCAGCGTTTTTTTCAATCTCCCGATAAGCCTCTCTGGAAGTATTGCCGCGGACAGAAAAACTGCCCCGCCACACTGCCAGATCCGATTCAAAATCCACACTGGCGGAACCGGTAGCCGATAGCCCCTCCCCGGTTCTGCCAAGCTTTGCTTCCTTTAATCCACCTGTGCCGATCAGCACACAGATGATTGCACAGATTCCTGCTATACAGGTGATGATAACTGATTTGTATTCTTTCATCGTTCCAGCCCTACGGTATTTCTACCGATTCTCCTTTCCTCATTTGAAACACAATTCATATGCTTCTGTAAATTCTGTCGTTGTTTTTCCTTCAGCAAATTTCTGTTTCTCACTTCCCTGACAGATATTCATGGATCCCCTGCGCCGCGCTCTTTCCGGCTCCCATCGCCAGAATAACCGTAGCTGCGCCCGTCACGGCATCGCCGCCGGCATATACGCCCTCCTTCGAGGTCGCGCCGTTTTCCTCATTTGCCACAATGCATTTCCAGCGGTTTGTCTCAAGTCCCCCGGTAGTAGAAGAAATCAGGGGATTCGGCGAAGTTCCGAGAGCCATAATAATCGTATCCACTTCGATCACATACTCGGAATCCGGAATGACCACAGGTCTTCTTCTGCCCGATTCGTCAGGCTCTCCCAGTTCCATGCGCACACATTTGATACCGTTCACCCAGCCGTTATCATCCGTCAGAATTTCCACCGGATTGGTCAGCAGATGGAAAATGATCCCCTCTTCCTTTGCATGATGAACTTCCTCCACTCTGGCAGGCAGCTCCTCCTCGGAGCGTCTGTATACAATATATACTTCCGATCCCAGGCGAAGCGCTGTTCTTGCGGCATCCATCGCCACGTTGCCGCCGCCTACGACCGCCACTTTCTTTCCTTTCATAATAGGCGTAGTGGAATCTTCCCTGAAAGCTTTCATCAGGTTGCTTCTGGTCAGATACTCATTGGCAGAGAATACACCGTTGGCATTTTCCCCGGGAATCCCCATAAATTTCGGCAGTCCTGCGCCAGAACCGATAAAGACGGCGTCGAATCCCTCTTCCTTCATCAGTTCATCCACGGTCACGGCCTTTCCGATCACCACATCTGTCTCTATCTTTACGCCCAGAGCCTTCACATTTTCAATCTCTTTCTGCACTACGTTCTCCTTGGGCAGCCTGAACTCGGGAATCCCATAGACAAGCACTCCGCCGGCCTCATGCAGGGCCTCAAAGATCGTCACCTCATAACCCATTCTGGCGAGATCGCCCGCGCAGGTCAGTCCCGCAGGCCCGGAGCCGATGACCGCCACCTTTTTACCAAGCTTTTCCTTTGCGCCCTCAGGAACGATACCGTTTTCCCTGGCCCAGTCCGCCGTAAAGCGTTCCAGCTTTCCGATGGAGATCGGCTCACCCTTGATGCCTCTGATACATTTCCCCTCGCACTGGCTCTCCTGAGGACATACACGCCCACAGACCGCCGGAAGGGCCGAAGATTTGCTGATCACCTGATACGCCGCCTCGATATCGCCGCCCTTTACTTTTTCAATAAACCCCGGGATATCGATAGCCACCGGGCATCCTTTGACACACTGGGCATTCTTACAGCCGATACATCTGGAAGCCTCTTCCACCGCTTCCTCCATGTTATAACCCAGACATACCTCTTCAAAGTTTGTTGCTCTCACTTTCGCATCCTGTTCCCTGACAGGCACCTTTTTTAATACGTCCATCTATGATAAACCTTTCCTTTCTCCGCAAACCCGCTTTTCACTGTGAAACCACCGCCTCACAACAAGCGCTTTTTCCAAAAATACTTTTCCGCATACAGAATCCTGTACCACTCATCCCGACGTCATATACATCACCGCATTCTCACGGTGTTCAGCTGCAGTTTCCGCAGCCGCCGTGATGGGTATCCCCCTCCTGCATACGTAACATGGCTCTGCCTTCCTCGGTCTTATACTGCTGCTGGCGCTTCATGGCATTGTCAAAGTCCACAAGATGGCCGTCAAATTCCGGTCCGTCCACACAGGCAAACTTCACTTCCCCGCCCACAAGCACCCGGCAGGCGCCGCACATTCCCGTGCCGTCCACCATGATCGGATTTAAGGAAACTACCGTAGGCAAATTTAACTCCTTTGTCAGCTTGCAGACAAACTTCATCATGATCATCGGACCGATGGCAATGCAGACATCGTACTGCTTTCCTTCTTTCACCAGATCCTCGATCACCTTCGTCACCATACCGGACCGGCCGTAGGAACCATCGTCCGTCGTAATATAGAGATTCCCGGCAACCGCCTTCATCTCCTCCTCCATGATCAAAATATCTTTCGTCTTGGCGCCCACGATCACATCCGCCGCTATGCCCTGCTCTTTTAACCATTTTACCTGGGGATACACCGGAGCTGTGCCGACACCGCCGGCCACAAACAGAATCTTTTTGCTTCTCAGAGATTCCATATCTTCCTTACAAAGTTCCGAGGGACATCCAAGAGGCCCCACAAAATCCCGGAAACAGTCGCCCTTATTCAGCGCTGTCATTCTCTTTGTCTCCGCGCCCACCACCTGGAAGACGATAGTCACCGTGCCGGCGTTTTTGTCATAATCACAGATCGTCAGCGGAATACGCTCTCCGTCGTCGTCCATGCGGACAATGACAAACTGTCCCGGCAGACAATTTTTTGCAACCCTCTTTGCGCTCACGACCATCTGATAGATCGTATCATTTAACTGCGCCTTTTCCAAAATCTCAAACATAGCAGCCCTCTTTTCTTTCCTTTTTATGTATGATCAAAGCGGCCTTTCCGCTTTTTATCCGACACTGTCTCTCTGCGCCCGCTTCCTCCCGGTTGCTTCTAAACTTCTATCTTCTGCGCCTGCTTAATTCTGGTTACTTCCAGCTTCTATCTTCTGTACCTGTTTTACAGACAGTTACTTTTTGTGCCTGTCTTCCCGCGCCGCATTTTCTTAATCGGCCGCGCTTTCCTCCGCCACGGCCTGTTCTGTTTCACTCTGACTGACCTCCCCTGTCACATCCGGTTCATCGACGAGATCCACCGCCCCTTCCCGCAGAAGTTCCGTATTCAGCGCAAAATTACTGGTGCGTGCATCAAACTGCGTACCGTACAGCGGCAGGTTATAAATTCCCACCGCATAGTAGCTTCCCGTTTTCACCCGGCTTCCGTCAGGGCTTTCAATATATTCCGAAAAAATATAAAAGTCTCCCTCATCCACGATATTCACACAGCAGGCGAACACATAGATCATCTTCCTCGGATCCTCTTCGGAGATCGTTCCATCCGGGCTGCTGATGCGCCCTGCATCCAACAGATAACGCAGCACCACATTCTGCGCATCTTCCTTCTTATAATCTGTGATCAGTTCCAGATGATAGTTCCGCACTGTCACCTCGCTGGACACGCCGTTTTCGTCGATCGCCACAAATTTAAAAGAACTGTCCCCAAGAGGCATCGGTAAAAAACCGGTATACATGCTGCTGAGTCCGTCCGGTTCACTGCCGTCTGTCGTGTAATAGATCTGACAGCCCTCCTCCGCCTCCACATGCAGCATCTGCGGCGTATAAAAGTCACCGCTGTAGGCATCTACCTCCGGTGCAAAAGGCATGGAGACATCGATCTGGTACACCGCCTTTGCATAGGGACTCTGAATCCCGTATTCATTGAAAAAAACCGCCGTTATTTCGTATTCACCCGATTCCAGAAAGATGGGGGAAGTATATTCTTCCGAATATCTGTCCGGATTTCTGCCATTCATCGTATAATAAATATGTCCGTTCGTATTGCTCAGAATTTTTAACGGAACCACTTCATTATACGCGCCTTCCACATAATTAAATTCCGGCATGCTCGCCATAAATCTTGCATATTTTTCCTGAACGGAAGTCTCCGGGCAGTCCTGCAGCAGAGTATTGATCTGCTCGTACTGTTCCCTTCCTTCGTAAAAAGCGATGATCTGATCATATCCCTGCATCAGCCGTTCTCTGGAAATCCCCTCATGCCGTACCAGCTCATAGAGATTTTCCAGATAGGACTGTTCATCCCCCAGCGCCTGATAACAGGCTATCATCTCCATTTGTATCTCTTCATAGCTTCCACCGGCATCCTGTGCGCTCTGTAAACTTACAAGCGCGGCCTCGTAATTGCCTTCCTCTATCTTCGTCATCGCCGTTTTATGCTGGTATTCCGGCGAACTGACATAGGCGTTGAAGGAAAAATAACCCACGAGAACGATCAGTGCAAACACAAAAATACAGCCAAGGCTGAGCACAAACAAATTTTTCTGTTTCTCATGCTCACCCTCCGTATGTTCTTCCTTCTCTTCCGTTTTTTCTTCTGTCAAAGTTTCTGCCACGCTGGAGAGAGATTCTGTTATGCTGTTTTCCACCTCAGGCTCGAAATCCGGTACAATACGCACTTCCGTACCGCAGGTATCGCAATAAAGATGACCTTCCGGAATTTCTCTGCCGCATTCAGGGCATACCATGCACTGCTCTCCTTTCTCATTACTTCTGACAACTTAACAGTATAACACATCTTGTTCTATTCGTCTACTGACGCGATGCAGTTGCTCATTAACATCGCAATCGTCATCGGTCCCACGCCCCCCGGCACAGGCGTGATCGCGCTGCATTTCGGCGCCACACTGTCAAAATCCACATCCCCGCAGAGTTTTCCGTTTTCCTTCCGGTGGATTCCCACATCGATGACCACCGCGCCCTCTTTCACGTACTCTGCCGTAATAAACTTCGGCTTCCCGACCGCCACTACAAGAATATCCGCCCGCTTTGTCACTTCTTTCAAATCCGCCGTCCTGGAATGACAGACCGTCACTGTCCCGTTCTCCGCAAGCAAAAGGAGCGCCGCCGGCTTTCCCACAATATTGCTTCTGCCTATGACAACGCATTCCTTTCCGGCGATCGCAATCCTGCTTCTTTTTAAAAGCTGTATGATCCCCGCAGGCGTACAGGATACAAAGCCTCTCTCCCCTGTGCACAGCGCCCCGGCATTCATCGGATGAAACCCATCCACGTCCTTCTTTGCATCGATGGCCTGAATCACCTTCTTTTCATCGATCTGTCCCGGCAGCGGCAGCTGCACTAAAATCCCATTCACTGCCTCATCCCTGTTTAACTTTTCAATGAGCTCAAGCAATTCCACCTCACATGTCTCCTCAGGCAGCTCATAGGACAGCGAACGAATACCACATGCCTCACAGGCCCGCTTCTTATTCCTGACATATACACCGGAAGCCGGATCACTGCCCACCTGCACCACTGCCAGTGTGATCTCGATCCCCTTCTCCCTGTACTCTTCCGCCTTTACCCGGCACTCTTCCTTAATCTCCCCGGCAATCGCCTTCCCATCTATGATCTGATAACTCATATTTTATCCTCCCTCCCGGGCTGCTTTTACATCCCTTAAAACAGCCCGGTAATCCTTCCCTCTTCGTTCACATCGATCCGATACGCCGCCGGCGCTTTCGGCAGCCCCGGCATGGTCATAACCGCTCCGGTCAGCACCACCACAAAACCCGCGCCGGCCGAGACATAAACCTCCCTGATGGTTACCGTAAACCCTTCCGGTCTGCCTAAAAGCGCAGCGTCATCGGATAACGAATACTGCGTCTTCGCCATACACACCGGCAGATCCCCAAAGCCCAGCTTTTCAAGCTGTGTGATCTGCTTTACCGCAGCCGCCGCATAAGATACGCCCGCCGCACCGTATATTTCCTTCGCAACCGTCTCAATTTTTTCTCTTAAAGACAGCTCATTTTCATACAGCACATGGAAACTGTTCTCCTTCTCCAGAGCCGCCAGTACTTTTTCCGCCAGGACAAGACCGCCTGCGCCGCCCTTCTCCCATACCTCGGAAAGCGCGAACTCACAGCCTCTCTCCTCACAGAAAGACTGAACATAGGAAAGCTCCGCCTCGGTATCTGTCAGAAATCTGTTCAGCGTCACCACCACCGGTACGCCGTATTTTTTCAGATTTTCGATATGTTTTTCCAGATTGAAGATCCCCGCCTTCAGCGCCTCCATATTCTCTGCGCCCAGATACTCCTTTTTCACACCGCCGTTATATTTAAGCGCCCGCACCGTCGCCACCAACACCACCCCATCGGGCTTTAGTCCTGACATCCGGCACTTGATATCAAAAAACTTCTCCGCCCCCAGATCCGCACCGAATCCTGCTTCCGTAATACAGTAATCCGCCATCTTAAGCGCTGTTCTGGTAGCCCGCACGGAGTTGCAGCCGTGGGCGATATTGGCAAAAGGACCGCCATGCACCAAAGCCGGCGTATGTTCCAGTGTCTGGATCAGATTGGGTTTCATCGCATCTTTCAAAAGAGCAGCCATGGAACCCACCGCCTGTAAATCTTCTGCCGTCACCGGCTGTCCGTCCATATCATAGGCCACAACGATCTTTCCCAGCCTCTTCTTTAAATCCCGCATATCTTCAGCCAGACAGAGTACCGCCATGATCTCTGAGGCTACTGTGATAACGAAGTGGTCTTCCCGCACAAAACCGTCGGCCCTGCTTCCCATCCCTACCACAACATTGCGAAGCACTCTGTCATTCATATCCAGACATCTCTTCCAGACAATATTCCGTGTATCGATCCGCAGAGCATTTCCCTGCTGGATATGGTTATCGAGCAACGCCGCCAGCAGATTGTTAGCGGAAGTGATCGCGTGGAAATCACCGGTAAAATGGAGATTTAAGTCCTCCATCGGCACGACCTGCGCCATACCGCCCCCCGCAGCGCCGCCCTTGACGCCAAAACAGGGGCCAAGAGAAGGCTCCCGCAGAGCGATCACCGCATTTTTCCCGAGCCTTCCAAAGGCTTCTCCCAGTCCGACCGTTGTTGTGGTCTTTCCCTCTCCGGCCGGCGTGGGATTGATGGCCGTCACTAAAATCAGCTTTCCGTCACGTTTATCCTGCAGAGAACGAATGTAATCCTCTGACAGTTTCGCCTTGTATTTTCCGTATAATTCCAGTTCTTCTTCCGGAATCCCACATCTTTCTGCCACCTCCGTTATCGGTTCCAGTATGGCTCCCTGTGCGATCTCTATATCTGTTTTCATCTCGCCCTCCTTGTTTTCCCAATCTCTCTGCAATCTATTACTGTTCTCTCTGCGGACTGTATGTCAAACACCCACACCGTAAACCGGCAGGTATACCCTTCGCCCCGGCAGGCTCTGTCAGACTGACTCCTCCACAAAACTTTCAAACTGTTCGGGACTCATCAACACTTTTCTGGGTTTCGTGCCTTCCTCTTCTCCGACCACGCCGGCTTCACAGAGTTGATCCATGATCCGGGCCGCTCGGTTAAAGCCGATCTTAAACACTCTCTGCAGCATGCCGATCGAAGCCTTATCCTTCTCAATGATGAACCGGCCGGCCTCCACAAAATACTCATCAAAAGCTGACGCGCCGTCCGACTGAGCACCCCCCGAAGAAGAAGATACCTCTTTCATCTGCTGTTCGATATCCGGACTGTACTGGGTAATAATTTTCTGGTCCTTCAAAAACTGCACAACATCTTCCACTTCATCATCGGAAATAAAAGCGCCCTGGATCCTCGCCGGTTTCGGATATCCCTGAGGATAAAACAGCATATCGCCTTTTCCCAACAGTTTTTCCGCGCCCACCATATCAAGTATGGTTCTGGAATCCACGCCGCTGGAAACCGCAAACGCGATCCTGCTGGGCATATTGGCTTTGATCAGTCCTGTAATGACATCCACGGAAGGCCGCTGCGTCGCGATGATCAGATGGATCCCCGCCGCTCTGGCAAGCTGTGCCAGACGGCAGATGGACTCTTCCACCTCCCCCGGCGCCACCATCATCAGATCCGCCAGCTCATCCACAATGATCACGATCTGAGGCATCTTTGCCGGGGCATCCGGCGCACCCTTTTTCTGCAGTTGCTCCGCCTTCTGGTTATAGCCTTTCAGATCCCGCACCCCCTGTTCCGCAAACTTGTTGTAGCGTTCCGTCATCTCCGCCACACCCCAGTGCAGAGCGCCTGCGGCCTTTTTGGGATCCGTCACCACATCTAAAAGCAGATGGGGAATCCCGTTGTAGACGCTTAACTCCACCACTTTCGGATCAATCATAATTAACTTCACGTCTTCCGGATGAGCCTTATATAAAATGCTCATAATGATCGTATTGATGCAGACCGATTTGCCGGAACCGGTAGCGCCCGCGATCAGCATGTGCGGCATTTTCGCGATATCTGTCACAACCACTTTTCCGCCGATATCCTTTCCTACGGCAAAAGCCAGTCTGGAATCAAATTTCTGATACTCCTGTGATTCGATCAGATCTCTGAAGGCCACCGTGGAATTTTCCTTGTTCGGCACCTCAATCCCCACCGCCGCCTTACCGGGTATCGGCGCCTCGATCCGGATATCCGTTGCCGCCAGATTCAGCTTGATATCGTCAGCAAGACCGACGATCTTGCTGACCTTCACACCCTGTTCCGGCTGCATCTCAAAACGCGTCACCGTGGGGCCCTGGCTGATTTCCGTCACCGTAACCTTTACGCCGAAAGTCTCTAACGTCTGCTGTAAATGGAGCGCCGTATCTTTTAATTCCTTATTGCTGTCGCCTTTGCCCGTATTTTTCCCTTTTTTCAACAGTGTGACAGGCGGAAAGGCATATTTTTTCGCCGGCACTGCCGCCCGCTCAGGCATCCTCTTCTCATTCAGCTGTATGCCCGCCTTATCCGGTTTCAACGCATCACTTTCCGGTTTGGGCTGCCTGTCCGACGCAGAGGGTTTTGCAGGAGAAAATTCCGTGATCGGTTCCGGCATCTTTGCCAGACTTTTTTCGTTAAAACTGAATTCCCGGTCCGGTTCCTTTCTCTCTTCCCTATGTATCGTATGATCGGACTCCATCCGCCGGACAGATGCATGATCCGCAGAATAATCGGTGCGCTCCTCCCAGTCGCTTCCGCCATCATCCGGCTCTCCCGCATACTCCGGCCAGGTAATTTCCTGTACTTCATCTATCTCGGCCTCTCTGCGGTAGATCGGACGCTCCTCCGCCTTCTGATAATCCGTCTTTTCTTCCTCCGCCACAAAATCCTGCACCTGGATCTCGTGCATATCATCCCGGTTTTCTATCGGTTCCTCTCTTGCAGTGAGCCTGGTATCCAACATAACGCCGCGGCTCTTTTTATTCATACGCAGGATCTTTTCATCTTCCTTTTCTTCCTTTACAAGCTGTTTCTCCCGCAGCCTTTCTTCCTGCTGTCTCTGTTTCTGCTTCAGCCGCTCTTCCTGCTCTATCCTTCTCCTTCTGCCTCGCTCCTCCAGCTCCTCTCTCCTTCTTCTGTCCCGCTCTTCCTGTTCCCTCTCCCGCTCCAGCATGCGTTCTCTCTTTTCCGCCCGCAGTCTGGCACGTCTCATAGCGGCGCTTTCTGCTTCCTCCTCGTCCGCCTCTTCCTCATATTCCTCCTCGTACCGCACTTCTCTGGAACGTGCTTTCTCGGCCAGGATCCTGCCGCCCTTTTTGGCCCCGCTTATCAGGGAACGCTCTGTCAGCAGGACGATACAGATCAGCCCCAGCACGATCACTAACAGCACCGTACCGATCACAGACAGATAGTGGTAGGATAAATAAGCTAATGAGCCGGCAATCACTCCGCCGCCGTTATGATGCTCCACCGCATCCTTATAGAGAGTAACAAAGCTGTAATGCTCCATCCCCGGGAGCCGTCCTGCAAGCAGCTCACACAACATCGCCGCTAACAGATAGAGAAAAATACCGGCAATCAGTTTTCTGACTGCCGCAGGGCTTCCCTCGTTACTGATATAAAAAACCGTGGCCACAAAAATCAGGATCGGCGCAATATAAGCCGGCAGTCCGAAAATTCCGAACTGCAGATTCTTAAGAAATCCTCCGACGCTGCCCATCAGACCAAAATTGCACAAAAATAAGAACACGCAGAGCGCAAATACCATGATCAGCAGAATTTCCTGCAGAAGTTTGCTGCTTATGGTATCCTCCTGTACGGCTTTTCTGCTGTTTGTTGTCTGCCTGCTTCTGGTATTGCTCCTGCCGTTACTTTTATTGTTGCTTCTATTATTAGAACCGGAACGGTTCCCCTGTTTTCTTCCTGTATTACCGGTTGCTGCCATATCCTGCCTCACTTCTGTATCAATATCCAACCGCTTTAGTGTAGCATAATTTTTTTTATTTGTCATCCTTATTCTCTGCCCACTTGCCATAGACAGCACAAATATGATAGGATACATTCCAGCAGAGATTATATGATAATAGAAAAGGATTTTCACATTGATTCATTATATTTTCAAATTCCTGGCAGTTATTCTGGTTATCCTTCCCTTTTACTTACTGATTCGCCGGCCCTTTCAAAGAGACCTGGCAAGAGAAGCGGGGCTTGGCATTTTTATCTTATTTACCCTCGGGCTTCTTGCACTCGCTCTGGAAGGAGACTATCAGTCCCCGGTTCTGATGATCCGGGCGGCTGGCCCGTTGATCTGGCCTCTTTATCAAGTTGGGGAATGCTTTTCTCCTCCGTTCGCCACAGGCGGTATGCCGCTGTGGCTCCCAATTTCCTTTTGCGGGCCTGCGCATAAAAATAGTGTCGCCAGACAGCAACGCATTCTCCTGAAATGATCTGCACTGTCGCAATTTCCCATGAAGTAAAAAACGGCCGCCCTCTCAGACCGCCGCCTTTTCTTATATTTTACAGCACATATTACTGCTTTCTTCTCTGAAGCCAGATCACAAATCCCACTACCAGTAAACTGAGCGGCACTGCCACCACCAGCAAAAGTCCTCCCATCAGAAATTCCCCCGCGGGCACTGTCAGAATCCCATCAAAATAGCTTTTCACCGGGACGGAGACATTGTTTTCCACTGCGCCAAAGCGTTTCACCGCATCCTCAAAAAGCTTTTTATTGTTTCCGGCCACAACGGCGTCCGCCGCCTCGGAAAAAATTTCTGCAGAGGTATAGACTACCACCGTGCTTTCGCCGCCGTCTGTCTGCTTTGTCACCCTTGCGCCGAGAGCAAAAGGGCCGTCGATATCATCCTCTGTCTTTTCCCCGTCCGTCACTTCGTCGGGATTTGTTCTGGCAAAAGAATCCTCTGTTGTTTTTAACAGATAATGCACTTCTCCCTGTTCTTCCGCCTCCTCATTTATGACAATACCGCCTGCATAGGGAGAAAAGACATAACTTCCGTAGACGGAAGCCGTCATTTCGTCGTACATCACTTCCGGCAACAGATGCAGCATATTCTGATAATAGTAGTCCATGCCCTGTTCTACCACCATACCATCCACAAATGCCACACCATAATCTGTCAACAGAGACCGATAATTGGGAAGCTCTTCCCGGCTGTACCCGCAGATAAAGAGTGCGTCTCCTCCACGCTCCAGATATTGTCTGATTTTAGCTGTATCATCCGCCGAAAGATCCGCAGCGGGCGCATTGATCATTATCCCCTCGGCATCCGCCGGCACCTCGGAAACCGTCAGAAGATTCAGCGTTTCATATTCTATATTGAGCTTGGCTAACACAGACAGAAATCCTTCCTCCAGGCTCCTTTCGTCATGTCCTTCCAACAGATAAACCTTAGGCATATCCTCCATTGTCACATACTGCAGCGCGCCGGTGATCTGCCCTTCCGCGTCATACCCCGTCATCTCATAACCGTATGTCTCATAACTCAGTTCTGTCTGATACAGATCATTCACATCAATATATTTGCTGCGTTTATCGCTTACCACGATCAACGAACGGCCATTCACCGACGCATCCGTATACTGTGCGGCAAAAGTCGGATTAGAGGAAATATCCACATATTCTATCTGTATGGCCTGCTTTGAATAGTTCTCATAGCGCTCCAAAGTCTGAACCACATCCTGATTCATCGCACTCTTCGGCGAAAGCACATAGATCGTAATCTTCTCCTGCAAATTATCTATCACCTGATAAGATGCTTCCGACAGGGAGTAGAGCCGTTCTTTCGTCATATCAAATTCCGTATATTCCGCCGGTATCCGCCCAAGAAGTATGTTTGCAACGATCACCACAGCGCATGTCACCACTGTCAGACCGATACTGTAAGCCCCCTTTTTGAACTGCTTTACTGAAACGCTATAGCGCCTTTTCTGAATGGACTGGGTTGTGAAAAACAACAGCAGAAAAATAAGGGACAGATAATATGCAATCGCCGTTATCTTCAAACTGCCGTTTAACAGATCCACAAAAGGCGAAGTCAGATCATAGACGCTTAAAACCTTTGTGACCAGATTCCCATTCACCGCGATCATGCTGCAGATACCCGACATTACGTATCCGATAAAGACGAACACCACGGACACCACTGCCGCGATCACTTGGCTTTCTGTCAGGGATGACACAAAAACACCGATAGCCACAGCCGCAGAACCGTAGAGGAAAAATCCCAGAAGGGCCACATAGTTCTCCTCATAGGGAATACTCCCATATCTGCCAAGAAGCAGCGGATACAGACAGAGTATGGCGCAGGGAACCGCAAACACCGTTTCCAACGCCAGATATTTCCCCAGCACGATTTTCCAGACGCTGACCGGAGCAGTCAGTATCAGCTGATCCGTCTTATTCTTCCTCTCTTCCGCCAGGATCCGCATGGTCAGAATCGGTATCGCCACGATAAATATGATCAGAGAACTCTCCAGCGTATAACTCAGATAGGAAGAGCCCTGCATCAGGTTATAGACGGTTGTATAAAGTCCCGTCAGAAACAATACCACCGCCAGAAACAGCCAGCCGATAAAGGAATGAAAACAGGCCCTCAGTTCTCTCTTATAAATCGCCCTCATGCTCGTTCTCCTCCTCTCTGTTTCTGTTTTCTTCTGCCTTCTCTATTCCGGCAGCTACAGTCTCACCGCTTTCCTTACTTTCTGCTTCCTCTGCCTTCCCTGTTCCGACAGCCATATCTTCGTTGCTTTCTTTGCTCTTTATATCTTCTATCTTTTCTGCCCTGTCCACTTTCCCACAGGCTTTCTCCTCCGCCCCGGACACTTCCTCATCCTTCTCTGTCAGTTCCAGGAAAATATCTTCCAGGGAATGCTCCTGTAAATTCATGCCCATAATGGGAAGCCTGTTCTCGTACAGCTTCATGGAGAGCTCTTCTCTAATGTCCGCATTGTCCTTTGTTCTGATTAAAACGGTCACACAGTCAGACATGTGGGACTGCTTTCCTTCCATCTGCACCACCGTCTCCATCGTATCAAGCACAGACTGCAGCTGCTCCATGGAAGCCTTCACTGTCGCTTCCAGCACATAGGAACTCTGTATCCGGTCCTGCAGTCCCTCCGGTGAATCGGATGCGATAAGCTTCCCGCCTGATATAATCATAATACGGTCGCAGACGGCATTTACTTCCGACAGAATATGGGAGCTCAATATCACCGTATGTCTTTTTTTCAGATCTTTGATCAGATCCCTCATTTCAATGATCTGCCTCGGATCAAGGCCCACCATGGGTTCGTCCAGAATAATGACATCCGGCTCTCCCAGAATGGCCTGGGCTAACCCGACTCTCTGCCTGTATCCCTTTGATAAATTTTTGATCAGTCTTCCCGCCACTTCCGACACCTGTGTCAGTTCCATCACGTTCAGAATCTGCTCATTTCTCTCTGTTTTCGGAATACGTTTCAGTTCCGCCGCAAACCTCAAATATTCCAAAACCGTCATATCCGGATATACCGGCGGCACTTCCGGCAGATAACCGATATGCTGCTTTGCCTTCTCCGGTTCCCGCATCATATCATATCCGTTTATCGTCACCTCCCCCTCTGTGGGCGCAAGATATCCTGTCATAATATTCATTGTGGTGGATTTTCCTGCACCGTTGGGCCCCAGGAACCCGTAGATCTGTTTATCCTCCACAGTAAACGAGATATCTTCCACCGCTGTATGTTTTCCGTATCTCTTTGTTAAATGATTTACTTCCACGATTGCCAAAATAAAGTATCCTCCCTTCCAGTACGCACTGCCCGAAAGTAATTTGCACATAATAATTACAGTACCACAATTTTCCTGCCTTTACCACTATATGTTTTATCTGTGACAACTTATTTAAAAATTTGTGAAAATACTGTGAAAACAGCATCGCCATACAGCAACACATCTGCAATGGTTTACGGGAGTTGCCCCGACGGCGCTGTTTGATTTTACCGCGAAAAATGTAGGAACAAGTCACCTTTCGGAAAAATTTTCATAAAATAGAACATAAACAATAATTATGAAAGGACTACAAAATGCAAAGACCACAGAGACCTTTTATGAACGACATGATGGGGAATTTTCCGATCGCCATGGCCTATGTACCGATGCAGCAGGCCCCTGTTCTCTATGAGAATCTGGAAGAAGCCTTCCACAGAGGAACGATCTTCCCCGAACTGGATAAACCTTTCATGGGAAGGAGAGGCAGGCGATGAATCAGAATATGACAGAAAAAAGAAGAATGCTGATGGATATCAATGTGCTGGATTTCACCACAACGGAACTGCGCGAATATCTGGACACCCATCCTTTTGACACAGATGCAATTGCCTACTTCAACCGATATAATGGGATGCTGCATCAGATTACAAAAGAATACACTGCCAAATTCGGCCCGATCAGGCAGGATATGCCCGGCAACTGCATGGATGAATGGAAATGGGCCACATCGCCCATGCCCTGGGAAGGAGGTGCCTGCTAAATGTGGAGTTATGAAAAACGGCTGCAATACCCTGTAAATATTACCACGCCAAACGCAAAACTCGCGGAAGTCATCATTTCGCAGTACGGCGGCCCCGATGGAGAAATGGGGGCATCCATGCGCTATCTGTCTCAGCGCTACGGCGTTCCCTACCCTGAAATTGCCGCGGTATTGACCGACATCGGCACAGAAGAACTGGCTCATCTGGAGATGGTAGCCGCCATCGTGCATCAGCTTACCAAAAATCTCTCCATGGAAGAGATCGAGAACAGCGGCTTTAAAGCCTACTATGTGGATCACACGATCGGTATATGGCCCCAGGCGGCGGGCGGTATTCCGTTTAATGCCTGCGAGTTCCAGAGCAAGGGCGACCTGATCACCGATCTCTTCGAGGATATGGCGGCGGAACAGAAAGCCCGCACGACCTACGATAATATTCTCCGCCTGATCAAAGATCCCGAAGTCTGCGATCCGATCCGCTTCTTGCGGCAACGTGAAGTGGTACACTTCCAGAGGTTCGGTGAAGCGCTGCGGCTGTTGCAGGAAAAACTGGATCCGAAGAACTTCTATATCTGCAATCCGGAGTTTGATTCCAACTGCGGGTGTAACTGTAAATAAGAAACGATAGACAGACGGCAGAAAAATATGTTAAACAGACATGGCGGCGGTTTTCCTTTAAAATAGAGAACCGCCGCCTGTAATTTCTCTTTATAGAGTCAAAAGTCTTTGACAAATGATAAAATCCAGTGTATTGGCAACACTATTGTAATTACTTTACAAATCTTAAAAATAATCTTCAATCCCTACATAATGCAATACTTTATTGCACAATTTTCGACTTAGCCTGATATCAAACGCAAGCAACACTTTTAATGATTCCAAAACTTCATCTTTTGTGAGAAGATTTTCATCAAAAGCCAACATCAAAATACCTACTGTACCGATATGCTCAACCGCCATTTTTCTGGCTACACTTCTGCCTTTATGCTCATCTATCAGAAGCAAATCTGCTTTTTTCTCTTCATACAAAACTAATGACTCACTTTCTCCAGTCTTTTTACAGTCTGGATCTCCTCCTCAAATTCTTCATCTGTCATATCCAAATACGGAATCCCTAATTTGCCGTATAATTGAATAAGTTCCATTTTATGCATTCCCAATAATTCAGCTGCGCGGCCATGAGATATCGTATTATTAACAATACTTGGATATAATAAAAGTGCATTTCGCATTTCTTCTGTTGTCTCTTCCAGAATATAATCTTTTACTAACGCCGGAAGTTTTATTTCAATACTCGCCATAGCCATAGTGTTCTCCTCACTGATATAACAATAAAATATTTTCCCTTACTATTTATATTGTAGCATATAATCAAAAACATATCTATTCTCAATATAACTTTTTGAGCGTTTTTTCTTATTAAGTAGTCTTTTTGAGCGGTACGACTCGATTTTTAAATACTGCACACTCAAAAATTTCGGTGATGTGCCATTTTATGTAACTTTAAGATGCACAATTTCGATACCGACATCGGCACCGAATAACTGGCCCATCTGGAGATGGTGGCTGCCATCGTGCACCAGCTCACCAAAAACCTCTCTATGTAAGAAATTGAGAACAGTAGATTCAAAGTTTACTACATGGACCACACCCTCGGCAGCTAGCCTCAGGCAGCAAACGACATGCCGTTCTCTGCGGCAACATTCCAGAGCTACGGCGATCCCTTCACCGATCTGATGAAGGATATGGCTGCGGATCAAAAGATGTGCATAACCTACAATAGATAAATTTAAAAAAACAGGTGATGGTTTTTTTGCCAGATAAAATCTTACGATTCGAAAGGGTTGCTCGTTTCTTTTTTATGTCCATGATGTCATAAAGGTGCAATTTTCCGTTAACATCGTATCTGCCTTTTCCGACAAAAGTTCCATTGTACAAATCAACTCTGCAATCTGACTCACATCCCAAACTCCGCACACAGCTTATCAAATCTTGCCTGCTCTTTTTCTTTTACCGGTTTCGACAAATCATTCATACAGTGATGAATGACATCCGCATCCTTCAAAACCTCATCCATCAGGCTGTCCGTTACAAGCTTGTCATCGTGATGGTATATCGCAGAGCAGATGATATCCGTCTCGGCCTCATCCGCAAACTTCAGCTCCCTGAGGATCCTCCCTGCAAGCTCCGCTCCTTTGTGCGCATGGTCATCATAGGATCCTGTTTTATATGCATGCAGATCATGGAGCATTGCCGCCATCGAGGAGAGTTCCGCATCAAGCCCCCGCTTCCTTGCGATCATTGTCGCAGCAAGAGAGACGCCATAAAGATGCGCGACAGCGCTGTTTCGTTTGCCGGCATCTTCCATCTTATTTAATTCCTGCTCCACATATTTTCGAAGTTCCTTTAATCTGCCCATTTGTTCCTCCTCCGGCTTTTCGCCTGTCAGTCTGACAACAGCTCGCTCATCTACAAGCAAAATAAAACGCTTATTTCCTGCATTCATTATACTCACACTGTCACTGTTTCACAATCATTTTCAGCAATGTGCCTATTCTAAATACAAAACGCCGCATACAGCGGAACGATCTTTTTTCTGTCCGCAAAGCCAAAATTTTTTGTAGAAAGTTTGATCGCATAATCCGGCTTATAAGCATCCATATAGACTTTTAAACTCTTCGCCTTCGTATTGTCGGCAGATTTTACCTCAATAGGAAGCAGTCTGCCCTCGCGTTGAATCACAAAATCAATTTCAGCTCCCCGTTCGGACTGCCAGTAATAAGTACGATATCCGTTGATCGTCAGCTGTACATTGACATAATTCTCCGTCATACCTCCCTTAAAGTCCTCGAGCTCCTCCGTCATATAGAGAATATCGTTTGCTGTCAGATCCTTCTTTGCACATAACAGCCCCAGATCCGATACATAAATTTTAAACGCGTCAATATCGCGGTAATTCTCAAGAGGCTTTCTGATCTGTTCCGCTCTGTAGACCTGAGAAACAATGCCGGACAGACAAAGCCACTCTATCGCATTTTCAAACTCCGCAGCTCTCCCGCCCTTTTTAATCAGTTTATACTGAAAACGGGTATTTTTTTTGGATAGCTGCACCGTAATATTGTCATATGCGAGCCTTGTCTTTTTTATCTCATTTAAATTGTTATACTTGCTCATATCATTGAGATAACTTGCAAGAATGGTATCCTGTGTATGGCGGACAAGTATATAATCTTTCGTCTCGGCAAACTTTGCGACACACTCCGGCATACCCCCCACTACGAGATACTGGCGGTAACGCTGCATCGCCGCATCATGAAGGGCCTGCGGCATCGGCGTGTCAGTGCCGAAACACTTTCTGATCTCTTTTACAAGAGCACACTCTCCCATTGCAAGCAAAAACTCCTCCATATCCATTGGATACAGCGTTTTGATGTCCACCTTGCCAACGGGGAAGGAAAACCTTGTCCGGTTCGCTGCCACCCCAAGCAGACTGCCTGCCACAATAATATGATAGTCCGGCGCATCCTCACAAAAATACTTTAAGGAAGTCAGTGCCCTTTCACACAGCTGTATCTCATCAAACACGATCAGCGTTTTTTCTCTGATGATGGTCTGTCCGGCAATATGGGATAAAATGGGAATCAGATAACCCGGGCTGATATCCTCTTCAAACGTTTTGTTCAGTTTAGGATTGGTCTCAAAATTAAAATATGCCAGATTCTCATAATTCCCGCGCCCAAACTCCAGAATGGAATAAGTTTTGCCCACCTGCCTTGCCCCCTGCAGAATGAGAGGTTTGCGGTGTTCACTGCTTTTCCATTCCTCAAGAAAATGTATGATTTTTCTATACATATATTATTTCTCCTTCGAAAAGTATTGCTCAAAAAATTCCTCTTTTATAGTTTGTCATATATTCATGTTATTTTCAATATATTTTTTCGCAAATTTTTCATCATAATACACGAATTTTTTTAACATCTCACATTTTTCAGCGCGAAAGAAAAAATTTTCTTCCTTATACTTTCCTGATATCTCCCTGATAGACTTATTTTCAGGAGACAGAACACGCCCCGGGCGGTACCGGCAGGCAAATGCGCAGCGATACTTCCTTAACGAATATCACTGCCTGACAGAAATAACTGCTTACCCGGCACCGCAAATATAACTTATCAGGAGGAAACACACATGCAACAAACACTATTATTACAGACACCCTCAACGCAGACAGCCACAGGAAAAGGGATCTCCGGCTTTACCCTCAAATATCTTGCCCTGATTTTTATGGTTTTAGATCATATCCACTACTTTTTCGGCTTCACCGGGAAAATACCGCTTCTTTTCTCTCAATTGGGCAGACTGGCCGCACCGCTCTTTCTGTTTTGCGTGATAGAAGGCTTCACCCACACTCATGACCGAAAAAAGTATTTTCTGCGCATCTATCTGATCTCCGTACTGATGGGTGCCATACAGTTTTCCTTTTACAACATAGGCTATGTACTTGTACGGCCGGACGGTTTCTTCCCGCAAAACCAGATGCTTGCCTCTTTTTCTATTCTTCTTGTGGTATTGCAGGGTTTTGACTGGTGCGCCCAGAAAAAGTGGGGACGGGGGCTTGCTGCCATATTGATTCCGACACTGCTCCCCTTTGTCGTATCTGTCCTGATGGCAGCTTTCCCTGGACCTGTTTTCGGATTCTCTCTGAACCTTCTCGCCTTTACTGTGCTGCCGGTACACAGCTTTATTATGGACGGCGGTACCGCCACCCTGCTTTTCGGCGTGATCCTTTATCTGTTCCGAAAAAACAGGATGAGACAGGCGGCAGCCTTTGTCATCACCTGCGTACTCTGGGATATCTTGCGCCTGCGCCTGATGGCGCCTGAACTTGCCCTTGCCGACTTCTTCACCGCAGCCTATGAATGGATGGAAGTTTTTGCAGTTATGCCAATGCTATGCTACAATGGGACAAAAGGGCGCGGCTCCAAAAGATTGTTTTACTGGTTCTATCCGATCCATATTTATGTGCTGTACGCGCTCTCCTGCCTGCTGTACCAACTGTTGTAATCAGCTGAGAATCCGGTTCTCTGCATTCCAATGGCCTACAGCAGGCTGCGGAGTATTTACTCCTTGCAACAATTATCGGTATATTCAGACCAATCAAAAGTTGAACTTTAAGTACCGCTGCCTCACTCTCTGCCCGCGGTCCGCATCGGAAAGGAGTTTTCTCATGGCGCATATTCTGGCAATCGACGACGATGATGCCATGCTTGTCCTGATCAAAAATACACTACAGAAAGACGGCCATTACGTGACCTGCATCTCACGGATCACAGAAGGGCTTAAAAATGACCTCTCCTTCTATGATCTGATTCTGTTGGATGTCATGATGCCTGCTATAGACGGTTACACATTCTGTCGGGAAATCCGTGATTTCACGGACTGCCCCATCCTCTTTCTCACCGCAAAAAGTTTAGAACAGGATGTGCAGTTTGGTTTTTCTGTGGGCGGCGACGACTATATCAGAAAACCTTTCTCCATTGTAGAACTGCGCGCCCGGGTAAACGCTCATGTAAGACGGGAACAGCGCGAAAAGACGAAAGGCTTTTCCGTCGGCAGCGTCCGCTTTTTGCTGGTAAAAAAAGAAGTCTGGGCGGCAGACCAGAAACTCCCCTTTACGAAAAGCGAATATGAAATCAGTCTGCTGCTTGCCGGAAATCACGGTCAGATCTACTCCAAAGAACAGATCTATGAGAATGTTTTCGGCTATGATAAAGAGAGCGATATCTCCGCTATCACAGAGCACATAAAAAACATCCGGAAAAAACTGGCGGCCGCAGGCCTGTCACCAATTGAAACGATATGGGGGATCGGATACCGATGGAACAATATATAAAAAAATGGAAAACAAAAAAGAACAAATACAGTCTGAATCGCTTTTTTATCGTATTTCTGGCTCATGCGCTCCTCTCCTTTCTCTTTGTCACAGGACTTTGGGTATGTCTGCTGAGTGCCGCCACAGCTTTGCACCTTATCCTTCCAGCTAACGCCGTGGAACACGCCATCTCTGATTGGATGGCCACGCTGGACGGGCATACGGCCATAACCCCTGGGGAGATTCCTGAGGGGGCCGGATATGCTTTTTTTGACAGGCAGAACAGGCTTTTGCAGACAAATCTGACAGGAGATGCATTGCAGGATGCCACAGAACTCGCTTTCTCTGAGGATCAAATAACGATCAGACGAAACGCTTCCGGTTTCTTTCTCAGAATGGATACGGATTCGCAGCATGTTGTGGTCTCCTATCAGCTCAGGGCTTCTTTCCGCCCGCCTCTGTTAAATCGTCTGATACCCAATGCAGAACTTTTTCTGTTTCTGTCTCTTCTTATCCTGCTCATAGCGGACTTTCTTTTTATTGCTCTGCGATATGCCCGCAGACTGAACAGAGAACTGCAGAAGCTGGCGGCAGCCGCCGACCAGATCCGGACAGAGAATCTGGATTTCACTGTGGAGCGGACAAAACTTTCTGAGTTCAACCGGATCATGGACTCTTTGGAACGCCTGAAAACGGATCTGCAGCAATCCCTCAAAGAACAGTGGGCCATGCAGCAGCAGAAAAAAAGACAGCTTACCGCTCTCGCCCACGATATCAAAACGCCACTTGCCATTGTAAGCGGTAACGCGGAACTTTTGTCGGAGACAGACCAGACAGAAGAACAGAAAGAATATACCGCATTTATCCTGGAACATACGGAACAGATCAAACGCTATGTGACAGACATGTTAACGCTTTCTAGGCCGGATTCTTTCTCCGGCTCAGTCTGTGACATCAAAAAACTTCTCTCCGCTTCTGCAAAGGATGTGGAAAGTCTGGGCAAAAAGAAAGGACTCTCCTGCCTGCTCCGGATGGCAGATCTGCCTTCCTCTCTGCCTCTGCCAGGCGATAATGTGAAACGGATCCTTGCCAACTTAACCGACAATGCCGTACAGTATTCTCCCGTAAACGGCACAATTTATGTTGATGCCTGCCTTGCAGACAATACATTCGTACTCCGCATCCGGGATGAGGGAGAAGGTTTCTCAAAAAAAGCCCTGGCTTTTGCCACTACCGAATTTTACCGCGGTGATGAAAGCCGCAGCAGCAAAGAGCATTTCGGTCTGGGACTTTTTATCGCCAGACAGATCGTCACGCAGGCAGGTGGAACGCTCCGGCTTGAGAATGCGCCTGAAAAGGGCGCCCTGATCACCGTAAACCTTCCACTTCCTTCAGAGAAAGATTGTCAAGTGTGTTTGTAAAGTTTTTACAAACTTTTTTATGAAACACAAAATCTACCTCTATCTTCCGCTTACGGCAATCCAAAATAATATAGAAAAACATCTTCCAAACCTGCAGCAACCCTTTTAGCATTCTCTGCCGGTTTCTTTTCTGCCAATAATCGAATACGCAGTTTATCACCGATTCTTTGTATATTACTGATTTGAAAGTAATCAAAATCGGTGAGTTTTTGCTCCGCAGACAATGTCAGCCCTCACACCTTTCCATATAAGTCTCTCGTCAGTCTTTCCGGAGTATTCTGTTTGATGAGCATTCCCTCTTTCAAAATCAACACTCTATAATAAAAGGGCAGTCTCTGGCGCCAAATTCTTGAATAGGATCATCTTCAGATAATTTTGGTGGATAGTCGCTCATAAGAGTAACATACAAATTCCAGATAATTTCCTCATCTGAAAACTTAATACGCCCATTCTTCTCCCGATTAGGGTAAAGTTCTAAATAGAGATTGCTAACCCTATGTCTAAAACGATAGATATAGTCATACTCTGTTGGCTCCACATCCGGTGTTGCTCGTCCAAATGGACCAGTCGATTTTATCATGTTCAGTCCTTTCGGAATGCGGGAATCATGAATTTCTTTGGCAATTTTACTGTTTGCTTTGTTTCCACATATAGGAAAATATACCCATTCTATTTTATGTAACACGGCATATATCCTCCTCAAAGATTTATCAAATATACATATGCTTCCTCATTATTAAAATTAAAGCTCCTACAATAATTTCCACCATTTTTCTCGATTGTCTTTATTGAAGCAACATTGTCCTTTTCAACTGATAATTGCAACTGTTTCAAACCGTATTTTCTCGCAACCAAACATATTTGTCTTAATATTTCAGTAGCATACCCTTTTCTTCTTTCTGACGGTCTTACGCTATATCCACAATTACCAAAATCTTTTAGGAAATCATTTAATTGATACCTCAAATCAACAATGCCAACAATTTTATTATCCGACACCCGAACTGCAAAAAATGTATCTGTTAAAACCCAATTAGGGTCAACAGCCTCCGCACTTGCATTGGCAATAACTTTCTTAAACCATTCCTCATAAGAAGTAATCTTATCAAATAATTCACTTCCATTGATTATCTGTTCTCCAAAATCAAAATGCTCCTGCCGATATTCAAGTGCTTTATCCTTCAATCCTAAACTTGGCTTTACAAGCTGTATTTCTTCATATACCATCATTCATTCCTCCATTTTATAAATTTTATTTTTTCAAACCATGATTTCCATGCCATCATAAGCAAATAAAATATTATCAAGTTCTTTTTCAAGTTCCTTGTAATAGCCATATGATTTTCCCCATATTTCATCAATATGTGTAACTATAATTTTTTTGATTCTATAATAGTTTTTCAGTTCTATAACCTCATCCAAAGTGAATATTTCATCTTTTAAAGGCGTATCCATAAGTTTCGTTCCATCATTTAATATGCCATCATCAGAAACCATGCTTATAATCAAAATATCTGCATCAAAATATAAATCATTATGAGCAAAAGGTTTCGGATTACAACAGGCATAGATAACTTTTTTTTCATGCTCTTTCAGAACATAAAAAGTGATATTTCGACTTGTGTTATTGTTGATTAAGTCTATGTCAATATTATCTATTTTTATATGCAGTGTTTCATTAACAGAAATACAATGAAGAACGTCACCATAATATTTAAAGCAGTCACGGTTCATTTGGTTTATATCTTTAACGACCTCTGGAAGAGCATAAAAGCCAATAGGCATACTCGTTCCTTTAATAAAGTCGCAACCTATCTTTTCAACAATCCTAATACCCCTTACATGGTCTGGGTCACTATGAGAAATGGAAAGGTGTTTCACTTCCGATATTCTTTGTCTGTTGCAGGCTACCGCAATATCTTCGGGTGTGTCTATCAACATTTTTATATCGTCAATATACAGGCTTGGTCCTAACCGTTCATACCTGCCGCCTTTTCGTCTGGCTTCTTCACAAATTTTACATTTACAAAATGAACTCGGAATAATTGACATGCCGCCACTACCAATAATTTTCAATTTCAAATCTTTCACACCACCTTATTGCATAAATCCAAGGAATAACAATGCGTTTTCATTCATGTTAAAATATTTAAACAATATCGCTATTACTGCCGTTTTTCACTAATATTCTTCTT
>Ga0137297_10258_pt1 | contig 41129 bp, 56 predicted proteins | sample RamsorincwithD2O_FD_97191 | JGI IMG/M metagenome (GOLD analysis project Ga0137297, IMG submission 97191) | Mouse cecal microbial communities from Vienna, Austria - Mucin amended with D2O | ecosystem: Host-associated > Mammals > Digestive system > Large intestine > Cecum | place: Austria: Vienna...
CCAAACCATTATCTTAATGCTAATGAAAATTGAGAGGGTAAATGTTGAAATTATCCTAGAATGGCTTGAAAGATATTCGAATATCTTCCGCGAACCAATTAGCCGATGTGTAAACGATTTTGAGAGTGGCCCATGGGAAGCATTAGAAAAACTAAAAGAAGAAGTAACTTACCAAGACTTTATTCGTATTGTAGAAAGTTTACAGGCATCTGTTGAGAAAATTCCAATTGCAGACGCTTTCGATGAGTTAGATACGGAAAGAGATTACTACCAAGCAAAAAGAAAAGAGTCCAACGAAAGATTGATTGCCAGAAAAGGTAGAATTGGTAAACTCATTGGATTTGCTCCAATGGTTGTCCTATTCGTCGGATACTTAATTATACCACTTGTTGTAATTGGTTTAACTTCTATGACAGACTCCTTTGCAGCAATGACAACAACAGCAACATAAAGGAGGAAGAAAAATGGAAAATGCGTCAAAAGCCTTAGTGATGGCTGGAGGAATTCTATTATCTGTCCTCATTTTAGGACTTGCGGTCATGGTATTTCGTAATATTTCAGATTTAGAAGGTATTAAGCAAGACTCCGAAGCACAAGAACAAGCCTTAGAGTTTAATAAACGTTATGAAATGTTTATTCGAGATGGACTTTATGGCAGTGAAGTCGTATCAGCAGCCAATCAAATGTCAGATTATAACCGAAGAGAGTCTTTAGACCAAGGTTATGAAGAAATACAAGTAGAAGTTGTTCTAATTCGAGAAAGAGAAATTGTAGATGCCCAGTATTTTAGACCGGGCACCTACAATACCACTCAAATTTTGAATGCTTACCACAACTTAGAAGATGACATCAAAAGTTATATGAATATAAAATATGCAAATGGTAAGTCGATTGATTATTTTATTACATTAAGAACTAATGAATTAAACCAACTCATTCGCCAATATGGGGAAGGAGATACAGCAGGAAAAGTTCCAACACAGGCAAGACGTACTGCTTACCAAGCAGTCAAAGACGAAATGACTTTTTTCAAAAGAAAGATTTTTGACTGCACCAATACAGACTATGCCCCAAATGGAAGAATTCGCAAAATGGTATTTACCGAAAGAAACTAAGGAATAGCAGAAAGGAGCTCATTGTGGAGAATGCGTCAAAAGCGTTAATCATGGCTGGTTCCATTTTGATAGGTGTACTAATTTTAAGTACATTTGTGTATTTATTCAATACAATGGGACAATATACAGCAGAAGCAGAAGAAAGAAGAGCACAAACACAAGTGGATATGTTTAATACTAACTTTACCAAGTATACAGGACAAGTTACCTATGTAGACGATGCTGGTAATGTAGAGGTAAAAGATGTTACTTGTAATATGCACGATGTTATTTCTCTTGCGAATTTAGCCAAACAGAATAATGAGTCCAGAGGCATTTTAGAGCGACAAAACTATGACGATAATAGTTTCTATGTACAAGTCGATTTCTTAATTCCAGGTAATCGCATTGACCATCTAGAATATCGTATCAATGACGAATTTGCAGAAATGCTAAAAACAGAAAGTAATATGTATGTTGATGTCAATGACGAATATGGGAATTTTGTCGGATATGATTTAAGACAATATCGATGTGAACTAGGTTATGCGAAGTCTACAGGAAGAGTAAACTATGTAAAAATTACCAAATATCCATAAATTTCTTAACAAAGACTCTTGAATAATTGTGATGGATATATTACAATAATGTGTAGCAAATAAATAGGAAGTGCAAATGAAAAAAACAATTTTTGTTATTTTAGCGATTTTCCTGATTGTACTTACTTGTACGTGCTATTTCCTTTGGGAAAACCAAAAGAAAATAGAGAATGCAACCAAAATCAATCGAGAATATAATACCTATTATGATAAAACTATTTTAGGAACAGACTTAATCTCGATTATTAACAAGACAAGTTATTACAATGAGAAAAACAAAGTAGAAAAAAATGAAAAGAATATTTACCAAGATAATCATAAAAACTCGATAAAAATCGAAATCAAATTTTTAGAAAGTGATGATGTTATCTTAATGGAAGCAATTAGCAACCAAGGAAGTGAAAAATTTGTCAAGAATTTTAGTGCTGCTAATTTCACATGTACAAGCATAGAATACCACAAAAGTACTAACCAAGTAAGTTATCTCATGTTTGAACAAGTTCAATAGATTTTAATATTTTTTAATATATAAAAACAAAAGTAAAAATAAGGAGGAATTTTTTATGGAGAACGCATCAAAAGCACTTATTATTGCAGGTGCAATCTTACTATCAATTTTAATTATTGGATTGGGAATGATGATTTTCAGTCAAGCACAAAGCGCTATGGAGGATACTGGATTAGACAAACAAAAGATTGATACTTACAATGCAGATTTCATGAACTATATAGGAGATAGAGTAACAGGAACCAATGTTAGAACATTAGCAAATGTTGTAAAAAACCACAACTTAGCAGTTATTAAAACTGATCCAGCTGCTGCACCTGGAACCAACAACCGAATTGTTACATTTAATGGAGCACATGAAGCAACAGCAATCGATACTGCAAGAAATGGCATCAAGAGTGGAAAAATGTATAATGTAACTGTTACCTATAACAGTGAAGGTTTGATTGACTCCGTTACAGCAACAGAGCTATAATCCACTAATTAGTTAAAGGATAAAAAAGAATGGAAAATGCTGTTGACGCATTAAAAATAGGTTTTGCAATGCTCGTTTTTGTAATGGCTTTATCGATTGCTATCTATGCACTTGGAGAAGCCAGAGAAACCTCCGACATTGTAATTGCTCAAACCGACCCAATGAAATATGTTGAATATACATCTGGGGAAGGTCTAGAAAGAGTAAGAACAGTTGGATTAGAAACAATTATACCAAGCCTATACAAATACTATAAAGAAGACTATATGGTTGCCTTCCAAGATAGGCATGAGCAACCATATGTCATATATAAATCCCAGACAAATGAAAATTTGTGGTCAGAGTCTTATAAAAATCTATGGAATAGCAATTATGACCCAGCAACGGATTTACGTTTTAATGGCAATCATGGAAAAGATATTGCTTGTTTTGATGTTGAAGAAGAAACAGCAAGAAGAGAACCATGGACTGCTAGTGCAGATGTGCATTTTAAGCGAAATTTGGATGCTATCATATCTGGGGAAACCTTTACGTATCCAGATGGTTCTGGAAGAGCATATAACTATGGAAGTTCTGCTCAAGTAGGGCCAGGTGGACTAATTCAGAAGTTACAAAACAAACAATTTGACGAATATATCGGAGAAAGTACTTTTGAAATCTTTAATGAATATTCGCAAATGATGACAAAAAAGACAAAAAGAGTTATAATATATAGAGAGAAGTAAATAAAACCCATCAAAAGACAAAAAATTGAAAAGTAGAAAGAAAGGGTGAAAATTATGGGAGATACTTTAACCACCGTAATTGCAATTGGACTTGCCGCAATCTTAATGTTTGTGTTTCCACTTATGACAGCATCAGATCGAGCAGACGATATTGCAGAATTAACGGTACAAACCGCAACAAATGAATTTGTTGACGACGTTCGTACAACAGGAAAATTGACGTATGAGGAGTATGAAAATTTCCTTTCCACGATTACTTCAACAGGAAATGCTTTTGATGTTGAAATTTTAATCCAAAAGTTAGATGCAAACCCATCGATTAAGGTGTCATCTGCAGAAACGACAAAGATTGGAGAAAATGTATATTATAACTTATATACAAGCCAAATTCAGGAGCAATTAACAAAAAATAAGAGAATTCCTTTGAAAGAAGGAGACATTATCACCGTAACTGTTAAAAATACCAATACAACCATTTCACAATTGTTAAGAAACTTTTTCTACCAAGTAACAGGAAATGATACTTATCAAATTGCAGCACAGCATGGTGGAATAGTAACGGTTAATGGTGCAAAATAAGAGACAGGAAAATCTGTTTCAAAGATAGTAAGAAAGAGAGGCAGATAAATTGATTTATCTGACTTTTTTGAACCAATTGAAAGGGAACTAAGAATGAAATTACAACACTTAGCGATTATATTTATATTAATCGTATTTCCAATTTCACTTATTTTGTCGGAATATTTAGATACTCAAATGAAAACGATTACACTTCAGACAAAGTACACCAACAGCTTGACAGCAGCAACTTATGATATGATGAAATCGTTTCAAATTAATACGGTTAATAACCGTTTTTCGGCAATCAGTGATTCCAAAATTCGTGACCTACAGGCTAGTGTTAATGCCTTTTATACCTCGCTATCCTCTGGAACGATGGCCTTAGGACTTGATCGTTCTGCGATTGAAACATACACACCAGCTATTTTGTGCAGTTTGTATGATGGCTATTATATATATAGCAAATATAACAATGAAGTGGTGGAAATGCGAGGCGGAACACCAGACGAGAGTAGTCAGTTTGGATTAAAGCCATACATCTATTATTCTTGCCGTTATGTAAAAGGAACGAATACAGATTTTGTTGTCAATTATACTTTGGATAATTCTATTACCGTTTATGGAAAAGTAAATGGCGAATTTGTAACAAAAACTGGTTATTTAATCAATCTGGCACATAATGTTTTTCAAGAAGTTGGAATAGAGAATGAGATCTTAAGTGAAACGATTATTACCATGGATGATGGAACAACGCCAAACAAGCAAGCCTATACTTATGTCGTGTATGATAATGATAAGGTATATTATGACCCAGATGGCAGTGGAAGACCAGCAGGAACGAGTAAGTTTTTCTGGTATCGTGAGAATAAGAAAAACTATATTTCTGATGCAGAAACCATTAACTATGCAAATTCAAGATTGACAGGAAATCAATTAGTTAGTAATAGTGCAGTACAATATTATAACAATGCGGTGGAATTCACGAACTGGGTAAATTCCCATTTGCAAGATATTACAGAGGAAAATGCTCGAAAATCAGATGGAACGCCACTAGAATTAGCTACTACAATAGGAGCTGGAACTCCTATTTTCCGAACGGGAGATAATAATGACCCAATGAAAGAAGGGTCCAACTTTAATGAGCATCGTCTAGCTGTAATTCGTAATTCAATCGAAACCAATCTATATGCAGCCATTGCAAACTATAATGATTATAGCGATGTAAATTATATGTTTGGCTTACCTCAATTTACGGAGCAAGATTGGGATAAAATTTTGCATAACATTTGTTTTGTTAGTTTTATGCAAGGACTTCCAATTGGTGCAAAATATTACAATAACTATGTCGTTATCACTAATGATACCAATAAAGAATTTGTAAGCGAAGATGCTATCTATATTATTGATGGTGATGGAAATTACCATCAACCAGGTTGCCAAGCTTTACTAGAAGGTGATCTACCAGATAGTGCTTACAGCCATTTGCAGGGTTATTCCAATATTAACTTTGTAATCCAACACTTAACTGTAACGGATGATGATGTTCATCATTTTTATTTACAAGATAATAAATATGGTTGTTATCAATGTATTGTCAATGCAAAATATTTATATGATTTAGACGATATTATAGCAGGAAATGTACCAAGGAGAGAAGAAGGACCAACCATCGATAATACACGTTTGCAACAGATACGCAAAGCATATCTGACAGCACTTGCACGTGAGCGATATAATCTATATAAAACGAATGGATATTTTGGCATCAATTAAATGTTTGAAAAATAAAAAATATGGTTATCCTATTATTGAAAGAGGGTAGTCATTATGAAACATCGAATGAAAAAAATTATTTTTTTCATTGCACTTGTTATTTTGTATGCGTATATTTGTGCATTACTTAATATACCCAATCGTGTTATCTTAATGCAAGGAGAAACTTTGCAAATGAAAACACTATTGGGTATTTCTATTACAAAAAATTTGACGCAAGACTCACAAGAAACCATATCTGCATCATCTCCGATTGGAAATTCAGTTGGCAAAGAGCCTGGGAGCTATCAATTCGAGGTAAAGTTATTTGATAAAATTAAAGTAAAAGATATATCCGTTCATGTATTAGATGAGATGGAAGTAGTTCCAGTGGGAAGAGCGATTGGCATGAAACTGTATACGGAGGGCGTGCTAGTAGTGGGAAAATCTGAAATATCTGGCAAAACATCTTATGAAGAAGCAGATATTGAAGAAGGGGACCTCATTACTAAAATAAACCACGAAGATGTTACTTGCACAGAAGATCTAATCCAAAAAGTAGAAAAATCCAAAGGCGAAAAATTACTCGTAACATATAAACGAGAAGATAGCGAAAAAGAAACCACATTAGTCCCTATTCAAACAGAAGACCAAAGATACAAAATTGGATTATGGGTAAGAGATGCAGCCGCTGGAATTGGAACTCTATCTTTCTATGAGCCGACAAGTGGCACTAGTATTGCTTTAGGACATGGCATTATGGATATTGATACACAAGAACTTATTCAAATTGCAAAAGGCAATATCATTACAACCAAAATATTATCCATCAAAAAAGGGAAAAAAGGTGACCCAGGAGAAATGAAAGGCACAATCGATACGGGAACCGATGTGGGAATCGTTACGAAAAATACAGAATTTGGTGTGATTGGAAAAATTACCAACAAAAGTGTATTGGGGCTTCGTGATGAAGACAAAGTACCAGTTGCCTTACGAAGCGAAATTCAAGAAGGAAAAGCAGAAATTCTAACTCAATTAGAAGATGGAAGTAACCAAAAATATGAGATAGAAATTAAGAAAATCTATCGTAATAATAATGAAAACAACAAAAGTTTTTTGATTAAAATAACAGATGAAGAACTATTAGAAAAAACAGGTGGCATTGTCCAAGGAATGAGTGGTAGCCCAATTTTGCAAAATGGGAAGTTAATTGGTGTTGTAACCAATGTACTTGTCAATGACCCAACTAGTGGATATGGTGTGTTTGCAGATTTAATGATTAAGAAAATGAAAGAAGTAGAAGGTTAGCAGTTTTGCTAACCTTTTACTCTATTTTACATAAAGTTGAAATTTTGCTTTTCCTGTGGTAAAATAGAAAAGTAAAACATCTGTAAACGGTATCTATGACCAACCAATCACAACGAGGAGGAAATGACATGTTGGAAGAACGAGAACTGGTAAAAACAGTGGACCTAATGCTACGGTGTACAGGCTATTGGCTAAGGGGAGATATGCTAGGAGCATATCCGACTACTATGTATGGACCAACAGCCTGGATTATCCGAGCAAGACCCAACATTTGCTGGAAACCGGAAAACATCGTCTATGAGTTCATTGACGAGTATTCGGAAGCCAACAAAAATGGCGTGTTCTGGTGGGAAGGAGATGTCCTGAATTTCTTGGTGACCAATAACTTTGTGCAAATAAATGCGCCTTGGTACAAGCAACTGCCTGTTTTGCAAATGAGTTATGACACCGCCAAAAATACGGCATGGTTCTTTTTCCGGATGCACGCAGTTGTCGGGAGAGTTGAGAAAGACCAAATCTTCAAAGCAAACCGTGTTCCCAATTTGCTCAAAGAAATGGGAGAAGAAGTCAGCGTCGAGCAATTTGTGGAAAAGTTGGAAACCTGCTACGACCCGGAAATGACACCAGAAGTATTGGAGGCGGAAATTGAAACAGGCGGCGGAGAGCAGTATGGACTGCCGAATATCATTCACTTTTTGAAAGAAAGGGGCTTGGTGTAAGGATACCAAGGAGGGGCTGCCAAATGGTGGCTCCTTCGCCTAAATTTAAAAGAAAAACATTGCAAGAGAAGAAATCCCCATGATATAATAGAAAAAGAGGTAAAAAATGAAGCAAAATAATGGATTTATAAAAATCCTTATGATTTTATTGCTGGTTTTAATTACAATTGCCATTGTTGTATTTGGTTATTTCATTTTAACAGACCAGAAAAATCGTAAGATTTATGAAAATAACTTCAATCAAATTAGTCAAGAGCCTATCTTAGAAGAACCCAAAGACCCTAATGCACCTTATGGTGGCGAGACTATTACTGCCAACAATTTATTTTATGTGCAGTTAGACGATACCGCAAAGGTCTTATACAAAGGCTTAGTTGCTCATCAAGAAGATATGAAAAGTGGGACATACACCATCAATTTTGGGTACCAATTCCATGAGATATTATCCCAAGAGGGTGGCATGGAAAAACTAAATCAGGCATTTCAATCTGCTTGGAATGCTTATCGTTTCGACCAAATGGATGTGTTTTATATTGATGTGAGCAAAATTTTTCTATTTACCAAAAAAATAACTATGAATGGAAAAACAACATATGAAGTAACCTTAGGACCAAAAGAGGGAGCAAGTTATCTATCTGCTTCGTATGAGAATAAAGAAGTGGTAGAAAGAGCAAAGTCGCAAATTGACTTGAGAGTGAATGAACTACTTTCTTCGACCAATGGAACAGATGAGGAAAAAATGAAACGAATTCACGATTGGATGGTAAATGAAATCAGTTATGCAGAAGAAAATAACCAAAACGATAATTCTTATGACATTTATGGTGGATTACTAGAAAAAAATGCAGTATGTGAAGGGTATGCAAGAACTTTCAAACTCTTGATGGACCGTTTACAAATTCCTTGTTTGCTCGTAGCAGGAACGGCAACCAATTCCAATGGACAGACAGAGTCCCATGCTTGGAATATGGTTTCACTCGGAGAAACTTGGTATGCCATTGATGTTACTTGGGATGACCCAATCGTCGTTGGGGGAGGAATGTTAGGAGAAGAAAGAAGATATGCTTACTACCTAAAAGGTTCAGAGGAATTTTATCAGACGCATACACCATCTGGTATGTTATCTGAAAATAGCATGGAATTTTTGTATCCAGAGTTAGATAAAGAAAATTATGTAAGATAAAACAAAAACCAGAAAGAAGATTTTTCTTTCTGGTTTTATCGATTTAGTGAATAAGCATTGGACCAACTTCGGTTACCGTTCCAGCACCAAGTGTTAGAACAATATCTCCAGATTTGGCGTTTTCATGTAAGTAAGAAACGATATCCTCAAAAGAGGAAATATATCTTGCCTCTTTTCCTAGTTTTTCAACAGCAGATACCAATGTTTTCGCACTCACGTTATATTTATTGGTTTCTCTTGCTGCATAAATATCGGTTACAATTACATGGTCAAATTCGCATAAGGCTTTCGCAAAATCTTGCAAATGATTTTTGGTACGACTGTAAGTATGCGGTTGAAATACAACCCAAGACTCTTGGTAATGTTTTTGTTGTAATGCTTTTGCTGTTGCCATTACTTCAGTTGGATGATGACCATAATCGTCGAAAACTTTTACCTCGTCAAAAGAACCCTTGTATTCAAAACGACGGTCTGCTCCGGTATAACGGCTTAGGGTTTTCTTGACTTGCTTTGGCGAAACACCATAATAGGAGCAAACAGCAATACAAGCAAGTGCATTTAAGACATTGTGTGCACCAACAACCGAAAGGGAAATGTTTTCTAAGAAGCGGTTGTGGTAGTAAACGTCAAAAGATGGAAAACCGTTTTCGTCAAATTGAATATTTTTCGCAAAGTAGTCAGAGTCTTGATGGTTAATTCCATAAGTAATGACTTGGCATTTTGCATTGGATAAAATCTCGTTACAATTTGCATCATCATGATTGATGACTAAGAGCCCATTACTTGGTAATAGTTTCATATATTTGGTAAAAGATTTTTTTATATTTTCAATGTTCTTGAAATAGTCTAAGTGGTCATTATCGATATTGAGAATGACTTCTGTTTTTGGGAAAAACTTTAAGAAACTTTCGACATATTCGCAGGCTTCAATAATGAAATAATCACTATTGCCTACACGATAGTTTCCGTTAATTGGTTTCAGATAAGCACCGACCTGAATGGACGGATCTTTTTTTGCATCGACAAAACACAAAGATATCATAGAAGTGGTAGTGGTTTTTCCGTGTGTTCCAGAAACACAAATGGTTTCCTCGTATGCTTTTGTGATTTTTCCTAAGACAGTGGAACGTTCAATAACTGGCAAATTTAATTCTTTGGCAAGTACAAGTTCAGGATCGTCTTTGGCAATAGCAGCGGTATACACAACAGCACCTGCTCGTTTCAAGTTTTCAAAGTCATGACCGATGGTAACAGGAATACCAGTTTCAATCAACTTATGTATGGAGTCGGAGTCCGTACGGTCAGAACCAGTAACAGTATAGCCAAAATTCTTTAGAATTTCCGCAATGCCGCTCATGCTAACACCACCAATACCAATCATGTGAATTCGTTTATATGGTAATAATTCTTCTAAATTTGTCAAAGAAAACACGCTCCTTTTCTGTATAAAGTTATTTTGCACATCAAATTATATACTTATACCCATTTTTTTTCAATAGTTTTCCTATAATATGCAGAAAAAAGGAAAGATGTGCTTGTATGAAAAAAATTTCAAAAATATATTGGAAAAAAAGAAGGAATAAATATTTTTTTGGCGAATAATAAGGTAGTACATAAGAAAACATGTACAATATATAAACTTAATGGAGGTGCACAAAATGCAAATAACAGATGTACGTTTAAGAAAAGTAAATTCAGAGAACAGAATGAAAGCTGTTGCTTCTGTAACATTCGATAATGAATTCGTTATCCACGATATCAAAGTTATCGAAAGTCAAAATGGATTATTCATTGCTATGCCTAGCAGAAAGACTCCAAACGGAGAATTCAAGGATATAGCTCATCCAATCAATCCTGAGACAAGAGAAAAAATCCAAAAGGCTATTTTAGAAGCATATGAGGCTCCAGAAGCAGAGGTTGCTCCAGAGGCTGAATAATATAGATAAAATTGTTTATGGACAAGTAAAAAGAGGATACGTAAGTATTCTCTTTTTTGAACACAACAAACAGACAAATGGAAAAACGACAACCATTTGTCTGTTTGTTTTCATATATGGCAAGAATAAATCGGTATGAGTAGTAACAATAGTCGTGCTAATAATCCTTGCCGGAATAACGCTGAATGCGGTCATAGGAGAAAATGGAATAATTTTACAAGCAAAGGATACAAAAAACTTAATTACGAATGAAACGACCTATGATAATGCACAACTAGCACAACTGCAAAATGAACTCAAAGATAACGGCTTGTACAGTGGTATAGGTATAATACCAGGAACCGATACAGGTGGAAGTTCTGAGGGAGGAGAAAATGGAATACATACCAACCAAGGCGGGCAAACCAACTCTGGAAGTGGCACCAATAATCCAGGAACTTTAGTAAATATAGGTAATAACCAACAAACTGGACCAATTATTGGAGGAGATGCGCAAGACCCAATTATTCGAGTTTTAGATGGAGAACAAGTAGCAGCGAGTTTCTATCGTAGTGATGTAACGATACAAATTTATACACATGACAAAACTCAAAGAATTAAATATATCTTAACAACAACTGTACCAGAAATTAACAATGAACTTTATCCAAGCGGATTGGTACGTGAGTTAGATATTGAAAATGGTGGAACCTTAACCTTTACGAAAAATGGAGAATATACCATAACAGCGTATGCTTATGATGTATATGGACAAAAATCTAATCCAGTTGTTATGTGGTTCAAAAGAGAAACAGACACAAGACCAGATAGTGGGATTAACCTAACAGCAAGTGGAAATATTGGAGATAATGATTGGTATACAAGTAATATAACCATACGAGTACTAGGAACAGATGCAGGATCAAGCCGAGTAACCTATCGAGTACAAGGAACAGTATATGAAAAAGGAACAATTGGAAACTATGCACAAACGTATGAATATGAAGTAGGAGAAATCACTCCAAGAGAAATTGAAATTGCAAATGGAACCACGATAAAAGTAGCGACAGATGGAAATTTTACCATAACAGCATATACTTATGATGAAGTAGGAAATCGAATTTCTACATCGGCTCCATTAAATATAAAAAGAGATGCAACAAGACCAGTTATTCAATCCTTTACAGGAGAACAGGAAATCAATAATAATGATGAAGGTCAAGGATTTAGAGTAAGCGTTGACGCACTAGATAGAGCTTCAGGCTTAACATCGACACCATTTACTTATCAATATAAATTAGCACCAAGTACAGCCTATGATACACCAACAGCAACAAGAGAAACAAGCAAATTATATGCAAATTTAGATATGACTAAAACTTATGATATGTATGTTATTGTGAAAGACGAGGCAGGAAATCGAGTAAGTAGTGATGTAATATCAAGACCAGCATTGTGGATTAGTAGTAATCCAAACCAAAGTGAGGGAGAAAGAATAAACGAAGGAAGAGAAGGAAGTCTACAATATACAAGAAGCCCGAATATTGAATTTAGTTTCAAAGGACAAGATAGCAACAATGTAGATATATCAAAGATAGAGTATCAAGTAGAAGGAACAGCAACAGAAGATGGAACGATAGATGGAACAAGTTATATAAAAGATCAACCTGTAAACCAGACAAAAGAATATTTTAGTAGTAATGGTCAAGATAAGGTAAAGCAAACATTGAACCTAGCAACAGATGGAGACTGGACGGTAAAGGTACATACTTACAACAAAGAAGGAAGAAAAGTAACGACAAATACCATACGAATTTGTAGAGATACTGTTGCTCCAATAATTACAAAATTTGAGGTGGAAACGACTTCGACCACTACTGCAAGCGCAAAGGTAATCAATGATAGTTTTGGAGTAAGTGGTCAAGCAACAGGAGGAGGTTATACCTACTATTTCAATAATACTAGTCAAGGAACCACAATCAAATCAGACTTTGATTATCAAGGGTTAAATAAAACTTATATTCCAGAGTCTACTATGAAAGTAATTGCGATGGATAAAGCGGGAAATGTGGCTTCCAGTCCTGCTACAGAACACATATATCACTTAATTGACCGAGACATAAAGAATGGAGATTATGTTGATTGGAATGCTGGTATTTGGGAGGAAACTGTTGAAGAGCCAAATGCACACGGGCAAATCGGGGCGGTCACGAGTGGCACTAGTGTAAGTAAGGGGTTAAATGGAAGTGCTTCTGGATGGTACATTGTTTCATATTCAAGTACAAGTATTCGTCTGGCGACATGTGGAGTTGTGGCGAAGGTCTACTATCTGAATGAAAGAAATGTCAGGTATAGTTACCCAGAACATACACGGTTATGATTTTGAACCAACATATAGTAAAGATATTGGAGCTGGAGGAACACAATGGAGAGTACAATACGCAGATATATCACGATACACGGGAAAAGGAACCCATCCATGGAAGAGCTATGGTTATTTCGGATATTATTCGACCAGTGGTGGTGGTTTCAGTGGTACGAGTTGTTATTTGCGTTGCTCCGATTGGTGGACTGATTATGCTGCAACGTCCTGTTGCACAGGCTGGCAGATGACAGGAGATTTACATGTGTCAAAGGGAATAAAAACTATGTATACGAACCCAACATACACTTGGTCTTCAACTCAATATGGTTCAAAGGAGGAAGAAAAGAAATTAACGTCTACGACCTATTATATAGAAGATGTGACACACTATAATACGGGTACAGGATCAAGATATTGTCAATTAGGTGTTAACGTTGGTAGAGACTTTATTACAACTGGGAACATGACGGCAGCCTATGGAACGAATCATGGTTGGGAAATCATTGAATAACAACAGCTTAGAGGAAGAGAGAAAGATAGGGTTCACTCTTCCTCTTTGTTTTTTCTTGCATTTCTGTGTTTTCTATGAGAAGATAGACGTAATTAAAACAAAGGGGAAAAAATATGGAAACAAATGAAGAAAAAAAGGATGTTGAAGTAAAAAGTGGAGAACCTGTGCAAAAAGAACAGACTGTGCAGAAGAAATCTGGAGTAAAAGTAATCTGGATTATCCTAGGCATTGTTCTTGCTGTTTTTGTAATCCTAGCATTGTATCAAGGAATTGCATGGCTTGTTAGTCCGGAAAGAAGACACCAAAAAGAAGTTACGACCTATATGCAAGAAAAATATTCAGAGAAATTTAAGGTTGATTTTGTAAAGAAAAGAACGGCAGCAGATTATGCAAGAGGCGGTTGCGATGGTTCTGAGTGCTCGTATATGAAAGGGTATGACCATTCGACAATGGAATATATCTACAAAGTGTATCCAGTGAGCAATCCAAAACTAGTTTCTTATGTGGTATATGCAGAAAATACAGAAACCGGAACCCATCAAATTTATGAAACAATGTCAACGGAATATACAGTATGTGGAACTCCATCAAAAGAAGAAAATGTGTATGAAGATAATTTTATTTGCCATCAAGAAAAGGAAGAACTAAAAGGCGAGTTAGAATATTTGCTTGGAAGTGCCTATACGGTGGATTATGACGAACATCCAAAATATATTACAGTCCATACAGAACGAAATTTAGGAGCATATGCACTTGGCAATTGGGAAGGTTTTGAAGAACTATATAACACCCTTGTTAAACTATTAGAAGGAAAGAAAATACAAATTCAAATTCGATATAAAGATAAGACATTGTTCATAAACAAGAATTCTGTATTTGAAAAAGACCAAATTGTGCTTAGCGTAAAACCAATCGAGCCAGTAGAGGAAATCCAATGGAACTAACCCCATATTTGTTTTTTACTGGACTTTCGCTTATCTGTAATAGCTTTGTTTGTATCTTTTTCGGTTTCCGAGAAGGTAAAATAGCCAAAAAGCAGATTAGCATTTTCACGATTTTAGAAACCATTAGCATTGTGCTTGGTGCAAAATTGCTAGATGTTGTAACCCATTGGAATTTCTATCTAGATTGTGTCCAAAAAGCAGATTGGCTTCGTATGTTGACCGTGGGCTATACCTTCTTAGGAGGCGTGATTGGAGCTATTCTATGTGTCCTCATATATGCTGTGTTAGCCAAAGAAGATGCGATAGCACTTGCTAATTTATTTTTACCGAACTTACTACTTGTGTATGCGATTGCTAAAATTGGATGCTATTACAATGGTTGTTGTGGTGGAATTGCAGGAATACAACTAATCGAGGCAATCGGGTATGCTTGCTTGTTTGCTGGACTTCGTATTCAGAAGATATCTTCAGCGAAAAGGCTTGCTTGGACTGGTATTTTATCTGGTGCTTTTCGCTTTGGTATTGAATTTTTGAGAGAGAATACAGGCTATCTGCCAATTAGCATTTCACAAGTACTAGCACTGTGCATTTGTTTGACGGGAATTTGGAGTGAATATACAAGGAAGAAAAAGACCTAGCAATAGGTCTTTTTTCTTAGGGAAAGATGGAGTTGCAAGCAATTTTCTTCGCAATGTTACAATTATTTTACAAAAATGGAAAAATCTTTAGCAAAATGCTTGACGAAAGGGGTTAAGCCGTTGTATAATAGTTAAGCATGTAGTTTGCGATGAAGTAGGATGTGGCTACAATCTCTTGCAACAAGAGGGATTGGAGGGAACTCCTATGGAGTATGTCGTGGCTTAGACCAGGCGGTAAGTTTTATAAATGTAGTTACTTATCCCAAGATTATCATGCAGGCTTGGGTTTAATTATTGGTAATAGAAGAAACACCAGGATGCGTTTATAACTTCCGACCAAAATAATTTTATTTTTATAGGAGGGAAAATTTTATGGCAACAGTAACAGGTAAAGCAGTAGCAAGTGAAAAAATCAGAATTCGTTTGAAAGCTTATGATCATGTTGTTTTAGAACAGTCTGCTGAGAAGATAGTAGATACTGCTAAAAAAACAGGAGCAAAAGTATCAGGACCAATTCCATTACCAACACAAAAGGAAATTATCACAATTTTGCGTTCTCCACACAAGCACAAAGATGCAAGAGAGCAATTTGAAATGAGAACCCATAAAAGAGTAATCGATATTCTTTACCCAACACAAAAAACAGTAGACAGTCTAATGAAGATTGATTTACCAGCTGGCGTAGATATCGAAATTAAATTATAAGAAAAACAAAAACCAATGCTGGTTTAGCATAAATCAGCCAATCGGGAGGAAATGAAAATGAAAAAAGCATTAGTAGGAAAGAAAGTTGGAATGACACAAATTTTCGACGAAGCCGGAAAAGTTATTCCAGTAACTGTAATCGAAGCAGGACCATGTGTAGTAGCACAAGTTAAAACAGTTGAAACAGATGGCTATGATGCAGTTCAATTAGGATTTGGAGAAGTAAAAGAAACCAAATTAAACAAACCAGAAAAAGGACATTTTGCAAAAGCAAAAGTTGCAAACAAAAAACATTTAAGAGAGTTCAGACTAGACTCTTTAGAAGGAATGACAGTCGGAACAGAATTAAAAGCAGATGTATTTGCAGCAGGAGATCATGTAGATATCCAAGGAACCACAAAAGGAAAAGGTTTCCAAGGCGTTATCAAAAGACATGGACAATCAAGAGGACCTATGGGACATGGTTCTATGTACCACAGAAGACCAGGTTCAATGGGATCTACTTCAACTCCAGGTAGAGTATTCAAAGGAAAGAAACTACCAGGACATATGGGAGTTCAAACCGTAACCATTCAAAATCTAGATGTTGTAAGAGTAGATTTAGATAAGAATGTTATCTTAGTAAAAGGTAGTGTTCCAGGAGCAAAAGGCGCTATCTTAAAAATTAAAGCAAGCGTAAAAGCATAAGAGATTGAAGAAAAGGAGGAAAGAAGATGCCTAGTATAGATGTATACAATGTAGAAGGTAAAAAAGTGAAGAGTGTCGACCTAAAAGAAGAAATCTTTGGGATCGAGCCAAACGAAGCAGTTGTACATAGTGTATTAGTAAACTATTTAGCTAATCAAAGACAAGGTACACAAAGCACAAAAACAAGAAGTGAAGTATCTGGTGGTGGAAGAAAACCATGGAGACAAAAAGGTACTGGTAGAGCAAGACAAGGTTCTATTCGTGCACCTCAATGGATTAAAGGAGGTATTGCATTAGGACCAAAACCTCGTTCTTACAAATATACCGTAAACAAGAAAGAAAGAAGATTAGCCGTTCTATCTTGCTTGAGTTCAAAAGTATTAGAAAACGAATTAACTGTTGTTGATACTTTAGAAATGAAAGAAATCAAGACAAAAGAAATGGCAAAAGTATTAACAAACTTAAAAGTAGAAGGAAAAACCTTAATTCTTTTAGCAGAAAAGAATGAAAACATCCAAAAATCTGCAAGAAACATTGAAGGAGTAAAAACAACTCTTGTAAACACAATCAATGTATATGACTTATTAAAATACAAGAACCTTGTAATCACTCTAGATACTGTTAAAAAACTAGAGGAGGTGTACGCATAATGGTAGCAGAAGATATTATTTTAAGACCGGTCATTACCGAAAAGAGTAATGATGCGTTGCAAGAAGGAAAGTATACTTTCGAGGTAAACAAAAAAGCAACAAAAGTTGAGATTGCAAAAGCAGTTGAAAAACTTTTTGAAGTAAAAGTATTAAAAGTAAACACCGTTAGTGTAAAAGGAAAAGAAAAAAGACAAGGAAGATATGTTGGAAAAATATCTGATTGGAAAAAAGCAATTGTAACAATCGATACCAACCCATCGGAACAAACCTACCTAGCAAAAGGTGGAAAAGAAACAAAGATTTCTAAGAAATACAAAGACTCTATCGACGAATTTATGGGAGCATAGAGTATGGAAGAAAAAGCAAGAAAATTTCGTGAAATGCTAGCAGGAGAAACGACAGAACAATGTCATAGAAGATTGTTAGTGGAAGATTTAAGAGATGTTGCAGACGGAATTGAAAGTGGGAAATATCAAATATCCCATAGCAATGTACAAAACCTTGCAGCAAAACTCATTCAAATCCAAGAACAACTTCCGACTATTGTATCAGACCGAACAGTCCTAGAAGACATGGAAGAAGATTTTGAAAAATAATTATCTGGAAAGAACCAGGAAAATAAAAAATATCTGTTCTTGCAGAGCAGGAAAAAATCTGCAAAATTTATCAAAAAAAAGGGAGAAAAACAAAATGGGAATGAAACATTTTAGACCAACTACTCCATCATTAAGAAACACAACTGTTTCTACATTTGATGAAATCACAAAAAAGACTCCTGAAAAATCTTTATTAACCGTTAAAAAAGAAAAAGCAGGAAGAAACTCTTATGGAAGAATTACCGTAAGACATCAAGGTGGAGGAAATCGCCAAAAATATAGAGTAATCGATTTTAAGAGAAACAAAGACAATATGTCAGCAACTGTTATTGGTATCGAATATGATCCAAACAGAAGCGCTAACATTGCTTTAATTGAGTACGAAGATGGAACCAAAAGTTACATCTTAGCACCAGTCGGATTAACCGATGGAGATAAAGTAATCTCTGGAGAAAAAGAAGATATTAAACCAGGAAACTGCATGAATATCGAAAATATCCCAGTTGGTACGATGATTCACAATATCGAGTTAAATCCAGGACAAGGCGGAAAATTAGTAAGAGCCGCAGGTCAAGAAGCACAACTTATGGCAAAAGAAGGAAAATATGCACATGTACGTTTGCCTTCTGGAGAAATGAGATTAGTGATGGCTGTATGTAGAGCAACAATCGGTACCATTGGAAACACGGACCATGAAAATGTAAAATTAGGAAAAGCGGGAAGAAGCAGACACATGGGCAAACGTCCAGAAGTTAGAGGATCTGTTATGAACCCAGTTGATCACCCTCATGGTGGTGGTGAAGGTAGAGCACCAGTAGGACACGCAGGACCAATGACACCTTGGGGCAAACCAGCACTTGGATACAAGACAAGAAAGAAGAACAAACAATCCAACAAGTTTATTGTTAAGAGAAGAAAATAAATTATAGTGAAGAGAGTTTCCGAAAGGAGGAAAAGATTAAATGTCAAGATCAAGTAAGAAAAAACCATATGTTGCACCAGAATTATTAAAGAGAATTGATGCAATGAATGAAAGTGGAAAGAAAGAAGTATTAAAAACATGGTCAAGGGCGTCTACGATTTATCCACAAATGGTAGGTCATACAATCGCTGTTCATGATGGAAGAAAACATGTTCCTGTATATATTACAGAAGAAATGATTGGACATAAATTAGGAGAATTTGCTCCAACCAGAACATTCAAAGGTCATGCAGGAGATAAAACAACAACCGCCAAAGCATAGTAAATGAGAAAAAAGCAAAATAAGGAGGGAAATCAAGTGGAAGAAAAGCAAGAAGTAATCATTCCAGAAGCAAAAGCAACTCTAAGATTTGCACGTATTTCTAGCAGAAAAGTTAAAATCGTAGCAGATTTAATTAGAGGAAAAAATGTGGATGAAGCACTCGCAATCGTAAAATTTACACCAAAAGCATCATCTGAAATTATTGAAAAATTATTAAAATCAGCTATTGCCAATGCTGAAAATAATCACAATATGAAACAAAACAATTTATATGTTGCTGAAATTTATGCAAACCAAGGACCTACACTAAAAAGAATTAGACCAGCTGCAAAAGGTTCAGCAGTTCGTATTCGTAAAAGAACAAGTCATATTACAATCGTATTGAGAGAAAGAGTGTAGAGAAAGGAGGATTTTAGCAAAATGGGACAAAAAATGGATCCACACGGATTAAGAGTTGGTATTATTAAAGACTGGAGTTCAAAATGGTATGCAAATTCAAAAGATTTTGGAGATTACCTAGTTGAAGACCACAAAATTCGTGAGTATGTTAAGAAAAAATTATATATTAGCGGAATTTCAAAAATTGAAATTGAAAGAACTGCTAAATTCGTAAAAGTTAATGTTTATACTGCAAAACCAGGACTTGTAATCGGAAAGGGTGGAAATTTAGCAGAAGCATTAAAAACAGAATTAGAAAAAATGATAGGTAAAGAAGTGAACCTAAATATCGTTGAGGTAAAAAACATTGATGTTGACGCTCAATTAGTTGCAGAGAATATTGCAACTCAATTAGAGAAAAGAATTTCTTTCCGTAGAGCAATGAAACAAGCAATGCAAAAAACCATGAAAGCAGGAGCATTAGGAATTAAAACTGCAGTATCTGGAAGATTAGGTGGAGCAGATATGGCTCGTACAGAATTCTATAAAGAAGGAACCATTCCACTACAAACTTTAAGAGCAGATATTGATTATGGATTTGCAGAAGCAGACACCACATACGGAAAAATCGGTGTAAAAGTATGGATTTATAAAGGTGAAGTTCTTCCATCAAAGAAAGTTAAAGTGGAAGGAGGAGAAGCATAATGCCACTAATGCCTAAAAGAACAAAATATAGAAAACAACAAAAAGGTAGAGTAAGAGGAAAAGCAACCAGAGGAAATGAAGTAACATACGGAGAATATGGCTTACAAGCACAAGATGCTGCCTTCATTACATCCAACCAAATTGAAGCAGCCCGTGTTGCAATGACTCGTTATATTAAAAGAGGTGGAAAGGTTTGGATTAAAATCTTCCCAGATAAACCAATTACAAAGAAACCAGCTGAAACTCGTATGGGTAAAGGTAAAGGAGCCGTAGAATACTGGGTAGCAGTTGTAAAACCAGGTAGAGTAATGTTTGAAATCGCAGGTGTTCCAGAAGATTTAGCAAAAGAAGCATTAAGACTTGCTGCAAACAAACTATCTGTTAAGTGCAAATTTGTAAAAAAGGAAACTGAAATAGGTGGTGATAATGATGAAGATTAGTAAAATAAACGAAATGTCTTCACCAGATTTAACCAAGGAATTAGAAGAACTAAAAAAAGAGCTATTCAAACTAAGATTTAGTTTAGCAACAAACGGTTTAGATAATCCAATGAAGATTAAAGAAGTGAAAAAAGACATTGCAAGAATTAAAACTGTTTTAAGACAAAGAGAATTAGCAGATGCTAAGAAATAGTATTTGAGAAAGGAGATTACCATAATGGAAGAAAGAAATCTTCGTAAAGTTATGATTGGAACTGTAGTATCTGACAAAATGGATAAAACAGTTGTTGTAGCAGTTCAAACAAGCGAAAAACATAAAACCTATGGTAAAGTTCAAAAAAGAACCTATAAATTAAAAGCGCATGACGAAAACAACGAATGCCAAAATGGCGATAAAGTAAAAGTTATGGAAACAAGACCTCTATCCAAAGATAAAAGATGGAGAGTCGTAGAAATTGTAGAAAAAGCAATTATAAAATAAGAAGGAGGTACTCACAATGGTACAGCAACAATCAATCTTAAAAGTAGCTGATAACACAGGTGCAAAAGAAATTATGTGTATTCGATGCCTTGGTGGTTCCTATAGAAAATATGCCGGAGTAGGAGATGTAATCGTTGCCTCTGTTAAAACTGCTCAACCAGGTGGAATGGTAAAAAAAGGCGATGTTGTAAAAGCAGTTATCGTTCGTACCAAAAAGCCAATTCGTAGAGCAGATGGATCTTATCTAAGATTTGATGAAAACGCAGCCGTTATTATCAGAGAAGATAAAACTCCAAGAGGAACTCGTATATTTGGACCAGTTGCAAGAGAATTAAGAGATAAAGATTATATGAAAATATTATCTTTAGCACCAGAAGTTTTATAAGATTAAAAATCGAAATAGACTCATCAAAACTTTGAAAAGAAGAGGTGAAAATAAAAATGTTAAAAGTTAAAAAAGGCGATACCGTTCAAGTTTTATCTGGAAATGACAAAACCAAAACGGGTGAAGTTTTACAAGTAATACCAAAAACAGAGAAAATTATCGTAAAAGGTGTAAATATTCGCAAAAAACACGTAAAACCTAGAAAGCAAGGAGAGGAAAGTGGAATTATTCCAGTCGAATGTCCAATCCATATGAGCAAAGTAAATGTTGTTTGCCCAAAATGCGGAAAAGCTACAAGAGTTGGATTCAAAGTAGAAAAAGACGAAAAGGTTCGTGTATGTAAAAAATGTGGTGAGATCATCAAATAGAAAGGAGGTCTAGCATTAGACATGGAAATATTAAAAGAGCAATATGAAAAAGAAATTGTTCCAGCAATGATGAAAAAATTTAACTATAAGTCAGTTATGGAAGTTCCAAAACTAGACAAAATAGTAATCAATATCGGATTAGGCGACGTAAAAGATAATCCAAAATCATTAGAGAATGCAATGAATGATATTACAATCATTACCGGTCAAAAACCAATCGTTACCAAATCAAAAAAAGCGATTGCAGCATTCAAACTAAGAGCAGGAGTAAATGTAGGTTGTAAAGTTACCTTAAGAAAAGGTAAAATGTATGACTTCGCTTACAAACTATTCAACGTAGCGCTTCCTAGAGTAAGAGATTTTAGAGGAGTGTCAGCTAATTCTTTTGATGGAAGAGGAAATTATTCAATGGGAATTAAAGAACAACTTATTTTCCCAGAAATCGAATATGACAAAATTGACCAATTAAGAGGAATGGATATTATATTCGTAACAACAGCAAAATCAGACGAAGAAGCCAAAGAACTATTAACTCTATTAGGAATGCCTTTCAAAAATTAAGTTAGGAGGATAAGGAAAAAGTATGGCTAAAAAATCATTAAAAGTAAAACAACAAAGACCACAAAAATTCCAAACAAGAGAATATAACCGTTGCAAAATTTGTGGAAGACCACACGCATATATTAGAAAATTCGGAATCTGCCGTGTATGTTTTCGTGAATTAGCACACAAGGGCGAAATCCCTGGTGTCAAGAAAGCAAGTTGGTAGGAAAGCCTGAATGAAAACAAAAAGAAGGAGGGAAAAAAGTTGAATATTACTGACCCAATAGCAGATATGCTAACAAGAATTAGAAATGCAAATAGTTCAAAACATAAAACAGTTGATGTACCAGCATCCAATATGAAAAAAGCAATAGCAGATATCTTATTAAGAGAAGGATATATCAAGTCAAGTGAAGTAATAGAAGATGGAACACAAGGTATCATCCGCATTACTTTGAAATATGACGAAAAAGGTGCAAGAGTAATCGATGGCTTAAAGAGAATTAGTAAGCCAGGATTAAGAGTATATGCATCCAAAGATGAATTACCAAAAGTATTAAATGGACTAGGAATTGCCCTAATTTCTACATCAAAAGGAATTAAAACAGATAAAGAAGCAAGAGAAGAAGGCCTTGGTGGAGAAGTTTTAGCATATGTTTGGTAATCTGAAGCAATTAGAGCAAAAAGGAGGGAAAACAAAATGTCAAGAATAGGAAATATGCCTATTACTGTTCCAGCAGGAGTCGAAGTTACACTAAACGGAAACCACATTAGTGTAAAAGGACCAAAAGGAACATTAGAAAAAGATCTACATAAAAATATGCAAGTAACACTTGAAAATAATGTTATTACTGTCAAAAGACCTGATGATGAACCTGCTAACAAGAGTTTACATGGATTAACAAGAACTTTAATCCATAACATGATTGAAGGCGTTATGAACGAGTTCAAAAGAGAATTAGAAATCAATGGTGTAGGTTACAGAGCGCAAAAGAAAGGAAACAACCTTTTAATGAATTTAGGATACTCTCATCCAGTTGAGATGGAAGCACCTCAAGGCATTACTTTTGATGTTCCAACACCAAACCAAATTATTGTAAGAGGTATTGATAAAGAATTAGTTGGCGAAGTAGCAGCTGTTATCCGTACCAAAAGACCGCCTGAAGTTTACCGTGGAAAAGGTATCAAATATGTGGAAGAACATATTAGACGCAAAGAAGGTAAAGCAGGTAAGAAATAATAGATTGAAAGAAAGGAGTAATTGGAAATGGTTACGAAAATCAATCGTAAAGAACAAAGAGAAAGAAGACATAGAAGAGTTCGTACCAAAGTTAGTGGTACAGCAGAATGTCCAAGATTATGTGTATATAGAAGTAATAGTAACTTGTTTGTTCAAATCATTGATGATGTTGCAGGAAAAACATTAGTAGCAGCATCAACCTTAGACAAAGAAGTAAAAACAAAACACGCTAATAAAGAAGCAGCAAAAGAAGTTGGCGCTCTTATCGCAAAAAGAGCAAAAGACAAAAAAATCAAGACTGTTGTTTACGACAGAGGCGGATATATTTATCACGGTGTTGTAAAAGAACTAGCAGAAGCTGCAAGAGAAGGCGGATTAGAATTCTAAAATATGAAAAAGAAGGAGGCTTGGAGAAAAGTGCAAACAGAAAATACATCAGAATTAAAAGAGAAAGTTGTAGCAATCAACAGAGTTGCTAAAGTTGTAAAAGGTGGTAGAACTTTTCGTTTTAGTGCTGTCGTAGTTGTTGGCGACGAAAACGGACACGTAGGTGTAGGAAATGGTAAGGCTTCAGAAGTTCCAGATGCAATCAAAAAAGCAATCGAAGAAGCAAAAAAGAGCCTTGTTGAAGTTCCAGTTGTTGGAACCACAATTCCTCATGAATTCGTTGGTGAATTCGGAAGCGCAAAAGTTATGCTTAAACCAGCAGCAGAAGGTACTGGAATTATCGCTGGTGGTAGTGTAAGACCTGTTCTTGAACTTGCAGGATACAGAGATATCCGTACCAAAATCATTGGTACAAACAATCCAAGAAACGTTGTATATGCTACAATCGAAGGATTGAAGAAAATGCAAACCGTAGAACAAGTTGCGAAAAAAAGAGGAAAGAAAGTAGAAGAGATTTTATAATTTGAAGCAAAGGAGGCGAATGTTATACCATGAAATTAGACGAATTAAAACCAGCACAAAAAGGTAAAACAAGAACAAGAGTAGGACGTGGAATTGGTTCTGGTCTAGGAAAAACTTCTGGTAGAGGTCATAAAGGTCAAAAAGCAAGATCTGGTGGCGGCGTAAGAAGAGGTTTTGAAGGAGGTCAAACCCCACTTTATAGAAGATTACCAAAAAGAGGATTTACCAATATTCATGCGAAAAACTATACAGAAGTAACTTTAACCATGCTTAACAAGAGTGAAGCAACTGAAGTTACAGCAGAAACATTACTAAAAGAAGGAATTATTGGAAAAATTGGTGATGGTATCGTAGTTCTTGCAACAGGTAATTTAGAGAAAAAATTAACCGTTAAAGCTGTAAGATTCACAAAAGCGGCACAAGAAAAAATTGAAGCTTTAGGTGGAAAGACAGAGGTGATCTAATTGTTTAATACGATAAAGAATGCCTTAAAAACACCAGAGGTAAGAAAGAAATTATTATATACTTTATTACTAATTGTGATCTTTCGTTTAGGCTGTTTTATTACAGTTCCAGGCGTAGATACCATCGCATTATCCGAATACATGGCAAGTGCTGGCAATGGAATTGCAGGACTTATCAATATGATATCTGGAGGTGCTTTCTCAAGACTTTCCATTTTTGCGATGTCAATTACACCATATATTACAGCATCCATTGTTATTCAACTACTTGCTATGGTTATTCCATCCTTAGAAAGAATGGTAAAAGAGGGTGGAGAAGAAGGAAGAAACAAGATGAATAAATATACCAAGTTATTATCTGTTCTTCTTGCTTTAATTGAAGGCTTAGGACTGTACTTAACTTACCGTAGCTTATTTGTTGATTCTGGAGTTTTAACAGGAGCATTAGTTGTTCTATCTTTAATGGCAGGTACAGCGTTACTTATTTGGCTAGGTGAACAAATTACAACCAAAGGAATTGGAAATGGCATTTCCATTATTATCTTTGTTGGTATTATTTCTGGTTTACCAAAGTCCATTACATCGATTGTAACCAATGTTATCTTCCAAGGAGGAGCAATTAGTACACTTGGTATTTTAATTGCATTGGGAATTATCTTAGGTTCGATTCTTTTAATTGCAGCAGTTGTATTTGTACAACAAGCAGAAAGAAAAGTACCTGTACAATATTCTAAAAAAGTTGTCGGAAGAAAAATGGTAGGAGCGCAAAATACACACATTCCATTGAAACTTGCAATGGCTGGTGTTATGCCAATTATCTTTGCATCTTCTTTCATGACTTTCCCAGCAATGATAATTCAAATGTTTGTTAGCGATATTGAAACACAAACTGGATTTTTATCCATGTTATATAAATTCTCAATCGCAACATCAACAGCAAATGTACCAATCGGTTACACAATCGCAAATGCTCTTGTATACTTATTACTAATTGTTGGATTTACGTTCTTCTATACGTATGCAACATTCAATCCAGCAGAAGTATCAAGCAATATTAAGAAAAACGGTGGTTTTATTCCAGGTATTCGTGCTGGAAAACCAACGACAGATTATCTATCTTCCATCATATCAAAATTAACATGGTTTGGAGGAATTTATCTAGCAATTATTGCTATCCTACCAATGCTAATCCGTTTTACGAACTTAGTAGACTTAGCATTTGGTGGAACATCCATATTGATCGTTGTTGGAGTTGCTTTAGAAACTGTACAACAGTTAGAATCTCAACTTGTCATGAGACATTATAAGGGATTTTTAGAGTAATAACCAAAAACCAAGAGAATGAAGAGAGAAGGGAGATTAGAAGATAAATTCTATCTCCTTATCCTTTTTCTATCCTAAAAATCAAAGGAGGAATTGACATGAATATTGTCATGTTAGGAGGACCAGGTGCAGGAAAAGGAACAGCAAGTGCTGAATTATCCAAAGTATTTGGTATCCCTCATATTTCAACAGGGGACATTTTTCGTGAGGCAATGAAAAATGGAACAGAACTCGGAAAAACAGTACAAGATTATATGAACCGAGGCGTACTCGTTCCAGACGAAATCGTAAATGCGATTGTAAAAGAAAGAATTGCACAAAATGATTGTGATAAGGGAGTTATCTTAGATGGTTTCCCTCGTACCAGAATGCAAGCCATTGCATTACAAGAAATGTTAAATGAAACTGGAAAGAAACTCGATGCTGCCATTGAATTATCCATTCCAGATGAAGACATTGTAAAAAGAATTACGGGAAGAAGAGTTTGTAGCAACAAAGAGTGTGGAGCAATCTATAACATTGTAACAAGACCACCACAAGAAGAAGGAAAATGTGATGTATGTGGTTCTGTTTTAGCAACTAGAAAAGACGATAATGCAGAAACTGTACAAATTCGATTAGAAGAATATCACAAAAATGCAGAAGATTTGATTACATACTACAAAGAAGAAAAACAATTAAAATCCATTTATCCAAGTATTTATGATGAAAACTCGCTTGCTAAAATCGTAGAAGAAGTAAAAGAATACTTAGGAAAATAGTTCAAAGAAAGAAGGAAGCAATTTGGTAACCATCAAATCGAAGAAAGAAATTGAACAAATGAAAGAGGCCTGTCGTATCACAGGGCTTTTATATCGAGAAATCGAAAAAGTAATCAGACCAGGGATGACCACCCTTGAACTTGACCGTTATGCAGAACAAGTCATTCGCAAAAATGGTGGAGTTCCAGCCCAAAAAGGTTATCCAAGTGGCGTAAAAGGGGTACCAAACTTTCCAGCAACCTTATGTGTTTCCATCAATGATGAGGTAATCCATGGAATTCCGTCAAGCAAAACCGTTTTACACGACGGAGATGTGGTTAGCATTGATTGTGTGGTATGGAAAGATGGCTTTCACGGTGATGCTGCTAGAACTTTTTTAGTAGGAAAAGGCTCGGACGAAGATAAAAAACTAATTGAAGTAACCAAACAAGCCTTTTTTGAAGGAATCAAACAAGCAAAAGTAGGAAATCGTATTGGCGATATTTCTAGCACCATTGGAAAATTTGTGGAAAGCCACGGCTATTCTGTTGTCCGCGAGTTTCAAGGACATGGAATTGGAAGAGAAATGCACGAAGATCCAGGGATTCCAAATTACGGAAAACCAGGTAGAGGGCTAAGGCTTGAACCAGGCATGACACTAGCCATTGAACCAATGGTAATCGCAGGAAGAAAAGATATTTTGCAATTAGATGACGGCTGGACGATTATAACCGAAGATGGAACCAATGCGGCTCATTATGAAAATACAATTTTAATTACAGAAAAAGAGCCAGAAATATTGACATTATAATATTTTTATAATATAATAGATACGCTATTGCTAAAATAGCACAATTTTAGGTTATTGATGAAAAATCAATAGGAGGAAAACATGTCAAAAGAGGATGTTATTGAGGTAGAAGGTACTGTAATTGAAACATTACCAAATACAAATTTCAAAGTTGAACTTGAAAATGGACATCAAATTTTAGCTCATATCTCTGGCAAGTTAAGAATGAACTATATTAAGATTTTACCAGGAGATAAAGTAAAAGTAGAATTATCACCATATGACTTAACAAGAGGAAGAATTACTTGGAGAGCAAAATAATAAATTGTAAAAAACAAAAAGATAAGAAAGATTTTAGGGAGGTGCAAGTAGCATGAAAGTAAGACCATCAGTAAAGAAAATATGCGAAAAATGCAAAGTAATCAAAAGAAATGGTGTTATCAGAGTAATTTGTGAAAATCCAAAACATAAACAAAGACAAGGATAACCAAAAATGAAAAAACAAAGATATTAACACAAGTCTAGAAAGCGGCTGTTGAGCGAAAGTGCTCAATGTTAGATTTGTGTTTATATATATGTCTTAATAAATATTACTGATTGGTCCTGAACCAATGCATTTCACCTTTAATATGAATAAGACAAAACAAAAAAAGGAAAAAAGAAAACTATTTGGAGGTGCAAAAATAATGGCTCGTATTGCAGGAGTAGATTTACCTAGAGAAAAAAGAGTTGAAATTGGATTAACTTATATTTATGGAATCGGTTTATCCAGTTCGCAAAAAATCTTAGCAAATGCTGGAGTTAATCCAGACATTCGTGTAAAGGATCTTACAGACGACGATGTACAAGCAATTCGTAAAGCTATGGATGGTTACAAGGTAGAAGGTGACCTAAGAAGAGAAGTTTCTTTGAATATTAAGAGACTAACTGAAATTGGTTGCTACCGTGGACTAAGACATAGAAGAGGTCTTCCAGTAAGAGGACAAAGAACAAAGACAAATGCTCGTACTAGAAAAGGTCCAAAGAAAATCGTTAGCAAGAGCAAAAAATAATTGAGGAGGTAGAACTTAAATGGCTACAAAGAATGTAACAAGAAAGACTACAACTAGAAGAAGAGATAGAAAAAATATTGAAAAAGGAATGGCCCATATTCATTCTAGTTTTAATAATACAATCGTTACAATTACAGATGTTCAAGGTAATGCAATATCTTGGGCAAGTGCTGGAGAACTTGGTTTCAAAGGTTCTCGTAAAAGCACGCCATTTGCAGCTGGCGAAGCAGCAGAAACTGCAGCAAAAGCAGCAATGGAACATGGCTTAAAAACAGTTGATGTTTTCGTAAAAGGACCAGGTTCTGGTCGTGAAGCAGCAATTCGTTCTTTACAATCTGCTGGATTAGAAATTAGTAGCATTAAAGATGTTACACCTATTCCACACAATGGTTGTAGACCACCAAAAAGAAGAAGAGTATAGAATTTTAAGGAAGGTGAAATAGAAAAATGGCAAGATATAAAGATGAACAATGCCGTATTTGTCGTAGAGAAGGACAAAAGTTATTCTTAAAAGGTTCTAGATGCTATTCAGACAAATGCAGTATCTCAAGAAGAAATTATGCGCCAGGACAAAATGGTCAAAAGAAAAAGAAACTTTCTGAATATGGTACCCAATTAAGAGAAAAACAAAAAACAAAATCTTTCTATGGAGTAGCTGAAAAACAATTCAGAAAATATTTTGAAATGGCTTCTAATAGCAGAGGAAAAACTGGTGAAGTTTTACTTCAAATACTAGAAAGCAGACTAGATAATGTTGTATATCGTTTAGGATATGGAAGTTCAAGAGCACAAGCAAGAATGTTAATTACACATGGTGCTTTTGAAGTAAATGGACAAAAAGTAGATATCCCATCTTACTTAGTAAAAGCAGGAGATGTTGTTACAGTAAGAGAAATCCGCAAAGACAATGGAGCAATCAAAGCAAATGTAGAAGCAAATTCTGCAAGACCTGTTCCAGAGTGGTTAGAAAAGGATGTTAAGAACTTAAGTGGAAAAGTAGTAAGATTAGCTTCAAGAGAAGAAGTTGACATTCCAGTAGAAGAACATTTAATAGTAGAGCTTTACTCTAAATAATAGTCTATAGTTTGTAAAATGAGGGAGTCCTCATAATTATTAGGAGGTAAAAATGATTGAATTTGAAAAGCCAAATATTAAATGCTTAGAAATCGATAACGAAAAGAATTATGCAAAATTTGTATGTGAGCCTTTAGAAAGAGGTTATGGAGTAACAATTGGTAATTCTTTAAGAAGAATTCTTCTTTCTTCTTTACCTGGATGTACGATTACAAGTGTTAAGATTGATGGTGTACTTCATGAATTTACAACCATACCAAATGTAAAAGAAGATGTACCAGAAATCGTTGTAAACATCAAGGGTGTTCGATTAAAGTCAGATGACAACGAAGAAAAAGTTCTTCGTATCGACTTTAAGGGAGAAGGAGAAGTAACAGCAAAAGATATTATTACAGATGGAACTGTCGAAGTATTAAATCCAGATTTACATATTGCTACTGTTTCAGCTGGAGGTCATTTGAAAATTGAAATGACTGCTGACCGTGGCAGAGGATATAATACTGCAGAAAAGAATAAAAAGGCAGATCAACCATTAGGCGTACTTCCAATTGACTCAATCTACACTCCGGTAAAAAAGGTAAACTATGCAGTTGAAAACACCAGAGTAGGACAAAGAGTAGACTATGATAAATTAACAATTGAAGTATGGACAGATGGAAGCTTAAAACCTTATGAAGCATTAAGTTTAGCAGCAAAAGTTATGACGGAACACTTAGAATTATTCATTGACTTATCCGAAGCAACCAAAAATACACAAGTTATGATTGAAAAAGAAGAGTCAAAGAAAGAAAAAGTTTTAGAGATGTCAATCGAAGATTTAGAATTATCTGTTCGTTCTTTCAACTGCTTGAAGAGAGCAGGCATTTCTACCGTAGAAGATTTAGCGAATAAATCTGAAGCAGATATGATGAAAGTTCGTAACCTAGGAAAGAAATCTTTAGACGAAGTAACCAACAAATTACATTCTTTAGGATTAGATTTCTCGAAAGAAGAAGAGTAATCCAAATCGAATAAAAGGAGGGAAATTACAGTGGCAACCAATCGAAAATTAGGTAAAACTACAGATATTAGATTAGCAATGCTAAAATGCCAAGTTACTGATTTACTATTATATGGTAAGATTGAAACAACGGAAGCAAGAGCAAAAGAAGTAAAAGCAATTGCAGACAGTATCATTTCACTTGCTGTAAAAGAAAAAGATAACTTTGAATTAGTAGACGCTAAAGTTGTAAAAGCAAAATTAGATTCAAAGGGAAATAAAGTAACAGAACTTGCAAAGAGTAAAAATGGCAAAGAATATCAAAAAGTTGTAAAAGAAACAACAACAGAACAAAGACAAAAAGATATGCCATCTAGATTAAATGCTAGAAGAAAAATGATGAAAACGATTAACAAAGTAAAAGATGCTGATGGAAATTCAGTAGATTTAATTGCAAAGTTATTCAATGAAATTGCTCCAAAATATGAAGGAAGAGTTGGCGGATACACACGTATCATTAAGGCTGGACCTCGTAAGGGAGATGCTGCAGAAGTAGCAATTCTAGAATTAGTTTAAGAAGAGATAAAAGAAGATTGATATATGAGTCAATCTTTTTTTAATTCACATAAAATTCTGCTTAGGAATACAATACCATAAGGAGGTAAAGATATGGCTACTTTCTTATGCAACGCTATTTTATGGATATTAGCCCTTTATGGTTTGTTTGAAATTACAAAAACAATTTTCTGGATTTGTACATATACAAGACAAAAAGCAGATGGTATTTATGTTATCTTTGCTGTGAAAAATCAAGAGGAAAGACTAGAAGGATTTATGCGAACTTTCCTTTTCCGTTTGCTTTATGGGAAGGAAGAAAATATTAAAGAAATTATGATAGCAGACTTAGACTCAACAGACCATACCTATGAGGTTGCAACAAAACTAGAGGCTGAGTACGATAATATCTCTATTCGCAAATGGAGAGAGTGCAAAGAAATCTTAGACGAAATTGATGGATAGTGGGCGGAAATACAGACTGCCTGCTATTTTTTAGGCAAAAAAGACTGCAAAATAAATCATATAGCAAGATAGAAATAAAAAGTATACCAATCGGAATAAAACTTTACCAAATTAAAGTGAAAGTGATATAATAACCAAAAAAGATAGGAGAGATAGAAATGAAAAATAAATTTGTAGAATATCCAAAATGCTCTACTTGCCAAAAGGCAAAGAAATGGTTACAAGAAAATAACGTGGAGTTTGAGGATAGAAATATTGTAACAGAAACACCAACGGTAGCAGAACTAACAGAGTGGATGAAAAGAAGCAGACAAGAAACGAAAAAGTGGTTTAACACAAGCGGATTAAAATATAAAGCAATGAACTTGAAAGAAAAGTTGCCAACTATGACAGAGGAAGAAAAGATTGCACTGCTTGCAAGTGATGGGATGTTAATCAAAAGACCAATATTCGTAACCGATACACAAGTGCTCATTGGATTTAAGGAAGAGGAATGGAAAACAAAGATAAAAATGTAAAAAATTAACATTTTCAAGAGAAAAGCATTGTGTTTTGTTTGAAAATATTGTAAAATATTACCAACCTTTCCGGAAAGGTAAACTTGAAAGAAAGGAGGGATAGATATGACAACGGGGTATGATGTAATCTTGAAACTGATTGAAATGCTACTAGCAGAAAAAGAAGAAAACTTCCAATTAAGACAAGAGAACCCAAAGGAGAAAGACTAATACATAGTCGAAATAGGGAGAAATCTACACTTCTCCCTATTTTTTTAGACAAAAAAATAGTATGTACAAATTCTACACTATTTGTACATACTGGCATAGATATGACAAGTTATGATAAGAAGACATTTCGCTTTCGCTACTATATATATTACCATAGAAAAATTGCTTTGTCAACACGAAATGGAAAAATATTACAGGTAATACAAAATCCCAAAGAACACCTTGAAAGATACTCCTTTTTTTGATACACTGTTGCAAGAGGAAAGAAGAGGATTTACGTTGGAAATTGTAGGAGAAATTGTAGAGATTATCTATAAAAATGAAATGAATAGTTACACCATTGCTGTATTGCAAAATGAGCAAGAAGAAATCACCATTGTTGGATATTTGCCTTTTGTTAATCAAGGAGATTATCTAAAAGTAGTGGGAAAGAAAGTAGAACATCCAGATTATGGAGAGCAAATTAAAATTGAAACCTTTGAAAAAGTAATGCCAGAAGGCTTGGATGCTTTGGAAAAGTACCTAGCCAATGGAACCATAAAAGGAATTGGACCTGCTACTGCAAGGAAGATTATTCAAGAATTTGGCGAAGAAACGATATATATCTTAAAAGTAGAGCCACAAAAACTTAGTAAAATTAAAGGGATTAGCAAAGATAAAGCATTGGAAATTTCCAAAAGTTTTATCGAAAACTGGGAATTGTGGCAATTAGTTGGCTACTTAGATAAATTTGGACTAGGAGCCCAAAGTGCACAAACGGTTTATGAAAAATTGGGAGAGCATGCGATTGAAGAAATCGAGAAAAATCCATATATCCTATTAGAGGTAGCCAATAAAGTAGACTTTATGCAAATTGATCAAATGGCATTAAAAGCAGGAATTGACAAGCGTAATATCGACCGTATTAAATCTGGTATTCGCTATGCCTTGTTACGAGCAAGTTATAATGGGAATTGTGCGGTACTAGAAGGAAATTTGTATTTCTTTACCAAAGATTTACTACAAATTGAAGAAGAATATGTGGAAGATGGTATGATTGACCTAAAAGCAAAAGAAGAAATTGTAATCGAAACAAGAGAAGATGATGGGGACATTCAAAAATGGGTGTATCTTTCTTCCTACTATAAAGCAGAAAAACAGATTGCAGAAAACATTTTGAAACTAAAAAAAGCAGAAAACATGAAATATCGCAAAACCTGGAAAAAAGCATTAAAAGAATATGAAAAAAATTCTGAAATGGAATTATCCGAAAAGCAAAGAGAAGCAGTAGAAGCCATCAATGAGCAAAATGTTTGCATTATTACAGGAGGACCTGGTACTGGAAAAACTACGATAATTAAAACAGTTATTGATTTATATCTAGCAGATGGGAAAAAGCCAGTTCTATGTGCACCAACAGGAAGAGCAGCCAAAAGAATGACAGAAACAACAGGCTACGAAGCCAAAACATTACATCGATTACTAGAATTAGGCAGTATTGAAACTGAAACGAGCACACCCAATATGGAGCAAGATGTAGCACCAATTGATGCAGATTTAATTATTGTGGACGAGATGTCTATGGTAGATGTATTTCTCATGAACTATTTACTAAAAGCCGTGTATCCGGGAACCAAACTCATTTTGGTAGGAGATATTGACCAACTACAATCCGTTGGACCAGGGAGCGTGCTAAAAGATTTAATAGAGTCTGGACAAATTGAAACGGTTGTATTAAACAAAGTATTCCGCCAAGCAGCACAAAGTAGAATTATTATGAACAGCCACGAAGTGAATGAGGGCAAAACTTTTGTGGGCAAAACCTATGATAAAGATTCTTTGGAAGACTTTTTCTATCTAGCCGAAGGTTCTAAGGAAAAGATTTTAGACAATGTACTGTCATTATCCAAAGAGCGACTAAAGAAATATGGCGACTATGACTTTTTCAAAAATATCCAAGTCATTACACCAACCAAAAAAGGGGAGCTTGGCACAAAGGAACTCAATAAAAGTTTGCAAGAACATTTGAACCCAAAGGAAAATGGTAAAAAAGAAAAAACAATCGGAGCCGCTATTTTCCGCCAAGGGGACAAGGTCATGCAAGTCAAAAACAATTATGATATCTATTGGGAAAAGCGAAACCAATTTGGAGATGTGGAAAACGGAAAGGGAATTTTCAATGGAGAGTTTGGTATCCTAACATCCATTGATGAGCAAGCCAAAATGATAAAAATTCGTTTTGATGACGATAAAGTAGCATGGTATCCCTTTAATGAAATGGATCAAATTGAACATTCCTATGCCATCACAGTTCATAAATCGCAACGGAAGTGAATTTGATGTGGTAATCCTACCTCTCACACAGGCAGCACCAATGCTACTAACCAAAAACTTACTCTATACAGCTATGACAAGAGCCAAAAAGTTACTCATTGTAATCGGCAGTAGCAGTATTATTCAATTTATGATTCAAAATACAGAAGTGAAAAAAAGAAATACGGGGCTAAAATATAAGTTGGAAAAACTGGGGGACTAAGAAAGAAGGAATCTTGAAAGTAACCGACCAACTCTTAAACTTAATATTTCCAAGCACTTGCGGCGTATGTGGCAAAATTGCAAAAGACTATTTATGCCCAAGATGTAAAGGAAAACTACAAGAAATACAGACGATAAAAAAGCAAATTAAAATCAGGCAGGAGGAGGACTATGTTCTTCTTTCTGTTTTTTCCTATCAAGACCGAATTCGAGAACTGTTATTAAATTTCAAATTTCATGATGAAGCATACCTAGCAAAAATGTTTGCCAAAATTCTGACGGAAAATGAAAAAATATGTAGATTTTTGAAAAGTTATGATATAATAATTCCAGTGCCAGTCTATTTCACGAAAAAGTGGAAAAGAGGCTATAACCAAACAGAACAAATCGCAAAAGAAATGCAAAAGCAAATCCGAGAATTGTCCTTAGAAATTCGGGAATTTAATCAAAACGAAAAATACGAAAAGACAAAGTTCACTCACAAGAGCAGAACGAAAATTGAATTTGCGAAACGCATATAAAGTAAGAAAACCAGACAAAATATACGATAAGAAAGTGTTACTCCTAGACGATATTTATACCACACGGAAGTACGGTAAAAGCGTGCATACAACCTTTACGAGAAGCAGGAGCCACACAAATCGGTGTCTTGGTAATCGCAAAAGATTAACAAAGATGGGAGAAAAGTTTTGGAAGATTTAGTAGAAAGTATCTTAGATTATATACGAAATGATTATACCGATTACGCAATTATGATAAACGGTGAGTGGGGAAGCGGAAAAACCTACTTTTGGAACCACAAAATTCGTAGAAGAATTGAAAGTTTGCAAATTAACGGAAGAAAGTTTACCACCATTTATATGTCTTTGTATGGTATTTCAAACCTAGAAGAGATTAGCAAAAAAATCTTCATGGAAACTACACAAGTATTGGACAGAACTGTGCGTAAATATATGGATGCCAATGGACAAAAGACCATTCCAGAGTATGCGAAAACAGGACTCGATATGGCAAACTTCTTTGGTGTTGCCCAAAATGGAGAAAAAATAGATTATGCAGACTTCTTCTCAACAGACGATAAAGTATTGTGCTTCGACGACTTAGAGAGAGCCAATGTAGATGTTATCGATATTCTAGGATATATCAATAACTATGTAGAACATGACCATATCAAGACCATTATTATCTGTAACGAGAAAGAATTATCCACCAAATTTAAGAGTAACAACCTAGAAATGAAAACCTTTATTGCAACGTATTTATTGGACAAACAAGGCGATTTAGGTATCAAAACAGACAAGCCAATCGTAGAGCGTATTCGTGATGAAATTGAATATGTTTTTGATAAAGCAAACGACTACGAAAGAATTAAGGAAAAACTCATTGGAGAAACCTTTGAATATGCACCAGAGTTTAACTATATTATCAATGGACTTTTGATGCGTTATGAAAATTATCCAGATTTAATTCGTTTCCTTCGTGAAAATACCAACTTTATTATTTCTACTTTCAATAAGAGTGGAACGAGAAACCTAAGAATTTTGAAACATGCCTTAAATGACTTTAAGAAAATTTTTGATATGGTAAATAAATTCTATCCAAATACCAACCATCGTATTTTGCAAACGATGCTAATCTTTACTATCGCAATTTCTTTTGAAATTAAAGCCGGTAAGATTACCAAGGATAAGTTTGTTAATATTGAAACCAACGAAGAATATAAGGCAATCTTAGTTTCTTCTAGAGTATTTATGGATAACCGCCAATTCTATATCAAGGAATTCGATAACAATTATTATTATAACTTTAAAGCAGAATATCGTTTCTTCAAATTTATTGAAATCTATATTCGTACCAGAATTTTTGATATGAAAGTGTTTAAGGAAAACATGGAAGTGATTATCAATACCATTGATACAGACAAACTTCCAGCCTATAAAAGACTACTTACCGAAGAGTATTGGAAAATACCAGATGACCAATTCGACCATATTATTAACGAGATTGTGGATGATGTGCGAAACGGAAACATTGAACTAATCCAGATTGTAAAAATCTATGCGTATTTTGTGTATTTCATTAAAAGAGGTCTGATACCACACGATTTAAGAACCATCCGAACGCTATTTTTCAATGGTATGAATGTTGCGTCTTTAACCTCTACTTACTGTGATAACGTAGAAGAGCAACTATCTGAAATTGGAGTAGAAGATGTCGAAGAAGAGATGGCAGAAATCATTGTCCATTTCAATAGCATCAACGAAAAATTGAAAGACAAAATGTACATTGGAAAAGCAGAAGAAATCTTTAAGTGTATTCCAATTAAAATGGAAGAGTTTTATGACCAATTTGACCAAGAGTGCATGAATGTTCCAATCTTCAAATATTATGATACCTTCCAAATGTTCCAAAGAATTTCTTGTGCAAGCAATGAAGATATTGTAACCATCAAAGAAAAATTGGCAGACCGTGTAGAACGCTACCATGACGAGATTGCACCAGAAATGCCAAACATCTTGAAACTAAAACAAATCATAGACGATTATGTACAAGGCAAAGAAACTTCGATTAAGATTGTTATGTTGCAGGAATTTTCAAATGAATTAGAAAATATTTTATCAAAATACAAACCGGAACAAGCAACCAAGGAAGTAAGACCACAAAATGGATAAAGAGAAAAAGCAAATGAAATGACGAAATGTTCCTAGCATTTTGTTTGCTTTTTTGAAACAAAGGAGGAAACGACTATGAAACCATACATCGGCGTTATTGTATATATTCTATTTATCTTTTGGGAGATTTTGCTGTTATGGCGTTATCTCAAAATGATAAAAACAAAAAAATATGAACCACGCATTAAGTCAGACCACAAAGAAGAGCCACTGCAAATTCAGTACACACCAGATGAAATTGCACATATGTTATCCATAGAAAAAGGAAACTATTTTTCGGAAAGCATGGCAAAAGTGAATTCTGTTCTTCTTCTTATGCTATTTGCCAAAGGAAACTTAGGACCAAAGATTGAAGGAAGCGGACAGTTACGACGTTTGCAAGTTGTAGATCCAGAAAAAACAAAAGAAGATACACCAAATGAACAAGAAGTGATGTACTTGTTCCAAAATGAGCAAGAAAAATGCCAGCCAGAAAAGTTACATATGAAAGATGTGAAGTGGAAAGTATTTTCCTACCAAAATGTACGAACTACAGCACAAGCCATCAATGAAAGATTAAAGGAAAACTTACGTAAAAAGAAATTGCTGAATAAGACAGCCTTTGAAACCATCGATAAAATTTCAAAAGAGGTATTTGTTAACTTTGTTCTTATGTTTGTGGCTTATGGAGTTACCTATTGGTCATACATTCCAACCATGACAGGAATGTTTATCGCAGCAGTATTTACCGTGTGCAATATGGGACTAGGATTTTGGGCGAAAAAGAGAATTAGTCGCTATACCAAAAAAGGAATGGACGAACTAGCAAAAATCCGAATTTTTGGTGATGCCCTAATCGATAGTATGAATGAAGCGGAAGAAGATACGAAATATCAAATGGTGGAACAATTTTATCCGTATGCGTATGCACTTGGCAGACAAAGAGAAATGCTAAGTCTAGTCGATGAAAAAATGTCGAAGAAACGCTACCCATTTGCTTATCTTGTAAAAAACACCAACTTCTTAAAAGAAATCCAAGATATTGAAAAATCCAATCAATTCAAACTAAGAAAAATATATTAAGGAGTTTTCATGAAAGAAACGAAAACAAAAAAGAAGTGGGGATTGCTTTTGCTAGCAATTCCCATTGTTGTTCTAATTGTAATCCTTGCCATTTGGCGCTTACCGAAAAAGCAATATGAAGCCAAAGATTTTCAAATTCCAGTATTAAAAAGCCAAACAGATAAAGACCAAGATGGAATTGATGATTACACAGATATTTTGCTAGGAGCTCGTGCAGAAGCTAAACGAAAGCCAACCTATCATAGTGCATATTATGCAGGAGGCTATCCGCCTGAAACCGAAGGCGTTTGTACTGATGTCATATGGAGAGCCTTTCAAGACGCAGGATATAACCTAAAAGAAATGGTGGATACAGATATTCGGAGAGAGTGTCCATTCGTATCCAAGAGTGAACCAAAAGCCAGATCCGAATATAGACTTTCGCCGTGTTCCAAATCTAAAGGTATATTTTGAACGAAATGCCATAACGCTAACCAATAATTTAGATGAAATAGCAGAATGGCAACCAGGAGATATTGTTACTTTTGAAACCATGCACATTGGTATCATTTCAGATAAAAGAAATAAAAAGGGAATACCATATTTAATCCATAATGCAGGACAACCAAATCGAGAAGAAGATGTGTTAGAAGCATGGAATGTATGGCATCCAATTTCAGGGCATTTTCGTATGCCATAAGAGGGGAGAAAAAGATATGTCAAAAGGAGAGAAAATAGGGATAATTGTTTTAATAGGAGCAGTGCTAATTGCATTTGCGATAGCACTGACATGGGATGTAATTGGACCAGGAATAATAAGAAAGTTGCCAAGAAATATTAACCAAGTAAAAATGGAGTTCAAAAAAGGGACATTGACTACAGAAGGAGCAACGATTATTATTAACGACCATAATGCCTATCATTTTTCATATTCTCCAGAAGAATTTTACTTACAAAAAAGAGAAAATGGCAAATGGGAAAAGATAAAGTGGCTGGAATTTGAGGGCAGATATAATCCAGCGTTAATTCGTTATGGAGAACATTCTTCTCCGAGTGAAGAAAATCCAATCGAAATGAAAATAAATTGGAAAGGTTGCTATGAAAAACTAACTGAAGGCATATATCGCTTAGTTATAGAGGTAAAGGATGAAAATGATGGAAACAAAGAATATGAAAAGTATCTATATTTCCAAGTAATTGAAAGTATGAAAGTAGATAAGGAAACAGGAGAGCGAACAGTAGAAACTTTTGCTGTTGAAAAGACAAAAGAAGAAGCAGAAGCCATATCCAAAAGCAAGATTTCTATAACAAATGCGACAGTAGAAAATCAAGAGATGCCCAAAAATGTAGATGGACCATATGACAATCCGGGAACACCAAGGGATATTGCAAAAGTAAAATTAGTTTTCAAAAGCGGAACTCTCACGAATAAAGGAGCAACCATTTATATTTATGATAATAACGATTATCATTTTGCCTATCACGAAGACTTTGAAATAGAAAAAAGAGAAAATGACAAGTGGCAAAAAGTACCGCATGACCAAACTAAGGCAGTAAATGGAATGATACCTGGATTTGGTGAAATTGGAGTTAGACCAAGTGCAAGAAATCCAATGGAAATGGAGCAAAATTGGGAAAGATTTTATGGAGAGTTACCAAGTGGAACTTATCGTCTTAAAAAGAAAATACAGGACGAAAATGACGGAAACAAAGAATATGAGATATATGGATATTTCAAAGTAACTAGAGTGGCAATGATTGCAATACCATCAGGAGAAGAAGAAAGTCCTCGTTATCCAACGCACGAGATAACACAAAGAGAAGCGGAGGAAACCGAAGAAGAAAGAAAAGAAAGGGAGAACGGTAGAGTACCTATACAAGGAGCAAATATATATTCGGGAATAGGAATTATACCAGGAACAGATACTGGAGGGGAGTCTGAATGAAAATTTGACAAAAAAACAGAAGACTCTTGTTTTTTTAGAGGCAGTGCTAGAATAGATTTATGAAATAGAAGGAGGAGAAAAATATGTGGAAAATGAAATTAAAAACTTGGCAAGCAGTTGTTATTATTGTATTAGTTCTTGAAACAGCATTTCTTAT